>OGTC01000003.1_pt1 | contig 271744 bp, 254 predicted proteins | sample 1574531 | NCBI WGS metagenome assembly OGTC01 (sample SAMN03295859, study PRJEB24534) | human gut metagenome | isolation source: fecal sample 2 from infant 9 | host: Homo sapiens | place: USA: Pittsburgh, PA | collected 2014-07 | reverse complement strand
GTCTGGGCCGTGTCTCAGTCCCAGTGTGGCCGATCACCCTCTCAGGTCGGCTATGCATCGTGGCCTTGGTGAGCCGTTACCTCACCAACTAGCTAATGCACCGCGGGTCCATCCATCAGCGACACCCGAAAGCGCCTTTCACTCTTATGCCATGCGGCATAAACTGTTATGCGGTATTAGCACCTGTTTCCAAGTGTTATCCCCCTCTGATGGGTAGGTTACCCACGTGTTACTCACCCGTCCGCCACTCCTCTTTCCAATTGAGTGCAAGCACTCGGGAGGAAAGAAGCGTTCGACTTGCATGTATTAGGCACGCCGCCAGCGTTCGTCCTGAGCCAGGATCAAACTCTCATAATAAAAGTTAGAACAATCTTGCGATTGTTAAGCTCAATTTGTTTGCTAGCATATTGCTTGCTTGTTAAAAATGTTTGTTGTCTTGAATTGAATCAAGACGCCCTACACATTTGGTTCGTCTATTCTTTGTTCAGTTTTCAAAGGTCTACGTTACCTCGCAGCAACTTTTATATCATAACAAACTTTCGTTTGAATGTCAAGAACTTTTTTTAAAAAAGTTCTTTAAGTTGTTTTGCTCGGTTGTTGTTGTCTGTTGTGACAACTTCTATATCTTATCATCTCGCTTGTTATTTGTCAACAACTTTTTTGTTGTTTTTTCAAACTTTTTTCGAGAGATTTGAAATCAAGAATTGTTATTTAATTATTGATTTCTGAATCGCTCAGCTGTGTGACTCGCCTTGCGACATGTAATAATATACCAAGATTTCAAGCATTGGTCAATCATTATTTTCACTTTTTTTAAACTTTTTTTCAATACCGATTATTCTTTCTTATCCGATTAGATAAAGTTCGTTTTTTTATCAGATTACCCATTCTTTTTATTACCCATCTTCGATTTTTTTAGAAAAAAAAGAATTGGTTTCAATTGTTTTTCTATTCTTTTTTTATTTAATTTTTTGCGAATACAAAAAAAAGATGCCCTTAAGGCATCTTTTTTTATCTCATTGTTGGGAATAGCAAGACATCACGAATTGATTGTGCATCGGTTAATAACATAACTAGTCGATCAATCCCAATACCTAATCCTCCGGTTGGTGGCAAGCCATATTCTAAGGCTTCGATGAAATCTTCATCTACTCCGTGTGCTTCATCATTTCCTTGTTCCCGTTCTTTTTCTTGTTCTTCAAAACGTTCACGTTGGTCAATTGGATCATTTAATTCTGTAAATGCATTAGCAAACTCTTTTCCGATAATAAACAGTTCAAAGCGGTCAGTGAAACGACCATCTTCTGGATTTTTCTTCGCTAATGGTGAAACAGCTACTGGGTGACCATAAATAAATGTTGGTTGTTGCAACGTATCTTCTACAAATGTTTCGAAAAATTCATTAATGATATGACCGACTGTCATGGCATCTGTAATTTCAACATTATGTTCTTTAGCTAACGCACGGGCTTCTTCTATCGTCATCTCTTGCCAAAAATCTACGCCCGTTTGTTCTTTGACCGCATCTACCATGTGTAGACGCTTGAAAGGACTGCCTAAGTCAACAGCTTGACCATCGTACGTGATATCAGTAGTTCCTAAGACTTTTTCCGCAGCATTACGAATAATCCCCTCTGTTAAATCCATCACATCTTGATAATCAGTATAAGCGGTATAAGCTTCTAGCATTGTAAATTCTGGGTTATGAGTGGTATCGATTCCTTCATTACGGAAGACACGACCAATTTCATATACTTTTTCCATGCCACCGACAATTAAACGTTTTAAATGTAACTCTAGGGCAATGCGTAAGTATAAGTCCATATCTAATGCATTATGGTGTGTGATAAATGGACGAGCAGCAGCTCCTCCTGCTTCGTTATGCAAGACAGGCGTTTCTACTTCGACATAGCCATTGCCATCTAGATAACGACGGATTTCGCTAATAATTTGACTGCGTTTCATGAAACGATCAAAGCTTTCTTTGTTACTGATTAAATCCAAATAGCGTTGACGATAACGTTGTTCCACATTCGTTAATCCATGGTATTTATCTGGCAATGGACGCAAAGCTTTAGTTAATAACGTAATTGTTTGAGCTTTAACAGTAACTTCCCCCGTATTGGTTTTCATTACTTGACCTGTCACACCAAAGAAGTCGCCTAAGTCAGCATGTTTAAATAGTTCATAGGCTTCGTCTCCAACTTGGTCCTTCCGAACATAAATTTGAATTTGGCCTTCACGGTCTTGCAAATGGGCGAAACCAGCTTTTCCTTTACCACGTTTTGTCATCATACGTCCAGCAACGCTGACTTCTGTATTCATTTCACTAAGTTCTTCTTTTGTATGATTATCATATTGTTCATGAAGTTCTGCTGAATTATGAGTGCGATCGAAACGTTTACCGAAAGGATCAATCCCTTCTTCACGTAAAGCTTCCATTTTTTCGCGGCGCACGAGCATTTGATCATTTAAATCCTCTAAATGCGCTTGTTGTTCTTCTGCCACTGTTGTTCCTCCATTCTTGATTTTAACCTATCCTAATAATGCCACAGTAATTCGAAAAAAAGCAAGCCGAATTTTACTTTCGGCTTGAATTTTTTATTCTTCTATAGTAGTTACAGCAACTTTGGAAATCTTTTCTACAAAGGCATCAAGTAAATCGACAACTGCTTGTTGTGTTTCGACTTGGTTAATCGCAACTTTCACTTTGGCTGCTCGCGAGATTCCTTTTAGATAGTAAGAAGCATGTTGGCGAAACTCACGGACCGCAATTTTTTCACCTTTTAAATCCACTAATCGTTGTAAATGAACTTTTGCAATGTTAATTTTTTCAGCTGGTGAAGGCTCAGGCATCAATTCGCCCGTTTCCAAGTATTCTTTCGTCCGTTGAATCATCCACGGATTGCCCAAAGCAGCTCGACCAATCATCACACCATCCGCTCCAACATATTCTAACATGCGTTTAGCATCTTCAGGCGTTTTGACATCGCCATTTCCCATAAAAGGAATGGTTAAATGCTTTTTCACTTCCTTTAAAACGTCCCAGTTGGCTGTCCCTTCGTACATTTGGACACGTGTTCGACCATGCATAGCAATTGCCGAAGCCCCTGCTTGTTCGGCAGCCAAAGCGTTGTCTACAGCATATAGATGATCTTCATCCCAGCCTGTTCGCATTTTTACAGTAACAGGCAAAGAAACTGCCGAAGAGACTGCGTGAACCATCTCATGCACTTTATTCGGATCCAGCAACCATTTCGCACCAGCTTCAGCTTTAATTATTTTATTGACAGGGCAACCCATGTTAATATCAATAATCGCCGCTTGCGTATTTTCTTCCACAAACTTAGCAGCTTCCACTAATGTTTCTTTATCTCCACCAAAAATTTGTACACTTAAAGGATATTCCCGCTCATCAATATATAGCATTTCTAAGGTTTTTTTGTTTCTTAATTTAATTCCTTTGTCACTAATCATTTCACAAACGACTAATCCTGCGCCAAATTCTTTTACAGTCACACGAAAAGCGGCGTTACTAATACCCGCCATCGGAGCTACGACAACACGGTTGGGGATTTCAACGTCTCCAATTTTCCACATAGTCTTTCCTCCTACTTTTGTTTCGTATTGCGAATCGCTTCATCGCGAAGTTCAATTAATTCTTCTTCACTATAGTGATATTTATTGTTACAGAATTGACAAACTGCTTCTGCTCCATGATCTTCATCAATCATCGCATTTAATTCATCGATCCCAACAGCAATCAAAGCGGTCGCAAATTTTTCTTTGGAACAGTCACATTTAAATTGTACAGGCATTTTTTCTAAAATTTCTACTTCGTCTTCTCCCAATAAGCGATACAAGACTTGTTCAGGTGTTTCTCCATTTTCTAGTAATTGTGAAATCGGTGGCACTTCCGCTAGACGCTGTTCAATAAAATCAATGGTACTTTCATCGGCACCTGGCATTACTTGAATCATAAAACCACCGGCTGCTTTCACAGATTCATCCGTGTCCACCAATACACCTAAACCGATAGCTGAAGGAACTTGTTCAGAGACCGCCATAAAATATGTAAAGTCTTCACCGATTTCACCAGAAACAATAGGTGTTTGTCCAGAAAAGGTTTCTTTTAATCCTAAATCTTTAATGACTGTGAAAATTCCTTCGTTACCGACAGCACCACGTACATCAATTTTACCTGTTGCATTCAACTTTAAGCTGACATGTGGATTTTTAATGTAGCCTTTTGTTTCTCCACGGCCATTACTATCGACAATAATAGCGCCAGCTGGGCCATTTCCTTGTACTTTTACAGTTAATTTATCGTCACCTTTTAAAGTCGCTCCTAGTAAAAGGGCTCCAATCAATGTGCGCCCTAACGCTGCGGTAGAAGAACTCCATGTATCATGTCTTCTTTGCGCTTCGCTAACAGTTTCAGTGGCACTGATGGCATATGCTCGTATTGAACCTTTATAACAAAGGGCTTTTACTAAATAATCTTCCATTCTTTTTCCTCTTCTCTTGGTGCTTTTTTGTCCATTAGTCAGATAATACTAGGAATCAGGTGTTTTTTCAACCAAATAATCTTCCTTCTATAGAATATCTTAATATTATAGAAGGTGCAGTATTCGTCAACTCGACAAATACTGCACCTTCTACTAATTGGTTATTTATAACGATCTTCGTAGTTATTGCGATCATATTCAGAATTGGAATCTGAATCTTTTTTCTCTTCAGATTGGACTTCTTTTTCTGTTTGTTCGCTTTCTACTTTGACTTCTTCTGCTTCATCATGTAATTCTTTTTTCGCTTCTTCAAAGTCTTGTTTTTCTTCAACTTGTTTTTGCGCTTCTTTTTCTTCTAAAGCACGTTTTGCTTCTTCGAATGTTTGCGCTTCTTTTTCACTAGGATAGTCGCTGTCAGCACCTTCAGGCATTTTACCTGTTTCAAATAATGATTTGATTGCTTTTGCATCTAATGTTTCATATTCTAATAGTTTTTCAGCGATTAGTTTATGTTGTTCACGGTGCGCTTCGATAATTTCATGCGCTTTTGTATGAGCATCCATTAAGATACGGCGAACTTCCTGATCGATTTCAAACGCCACTTGTTCTGAGTAAGCTTTTGTTTGACCATAATCACGACCGACAAAGACTTGATGGTTTCCTTCATATTGAACAGGTCCTAATTTGTCGCTCATTCCATATTCCGTTACCATGCTACGGGCAATCCCTGTTGCTTGTTCAAAGTCATTTGAAGCCCCTGTTGATTGAACGCCAAAGATAATTTCTTCTGCTGTACGTCCACCAAGTAAGCCAACGATTTGTTCAAACATATCTTCTTTAGTCATTAAGAATTGATCTTCTTTTGGTAAAGCAATCATATAACCGCCTGCGCGACCACGAGGGATAATTGTTACTTTATGGACAACACGGGCACGGCTTAAGACTAAACCAACGATTGTGTGTCCCGCTTCATGGTAAGCCACCATTTCGCGTTCTTTTTTATTAATCACGCGATCTTTTTTAGCTGGACCAGCAATTACGCGGTCTTCGGCTTCATCCACATCAGAAGCATCAATTTTTTTCTTGTTACGACGAGCGGCAACTAAGGCTGCTTCGTTTAAGACATTTTCTAAATCAGCACCAGCAAAACCTGGTGTTTGTTGTGCAACAACTTTCAAATCAACGTCATCAGCTAACGGTTTGTTTTTCGCATGAACACGTAAAATCGCTTCACGACCTTTGACATCTGGACGTCCTACCAAGATTTGGCGGTCAAAACGACCTGGACGTAACAACGCTGGGTCTAACACGTCTGAACGGTTCGTTGCAGCAATTACGATAACTCCTTCATTGCCATCAAAACCATCCATCTCAACTAATAATTGGTTAAGGGTTTGTTCACGTTCGTCGTGTCCGCCACCCATACCAGCACCACGTTGACGACCAACTGCATCGATTTCATCGATAAAGATAATCGCAGGCGCGTTTTTCTTCGCTGTTTCAAATAAATCCCGGACACGGCTAGCACCGACCCCGACAAACATTTCAACGAAATCTGAACCTGAGATTGAGTAAAATGGCACACCTGCTTCACCTGCTACGGCTTTAGCAAGTAACGTTTTACCAGTCCCTGGAGGTCCTTCTAATAGTACGCCCGCAGGAATCCGTGCGCCTAATTCAGCGAAACGACGTGGATCTTTTAAGAATTCCACTACTTCAACTAATTCTTGTTTTTCTTCTTCCGCACCAGCTACATCTGAGAAGCGGACACGGTTAGCTTTTTTATCGGCTTCTTTGGCTTTTGATTTACCGAAGTTCATCACACGGCCACCGCCGCCACCGCCACCGCCTTGTTGGCTCATCATCATGTAGAAGAAGAAGAAAATAATCACTAATGGTAAGAAACTAAACAACAATGACAACCAAGCGCCACTTGTTGATTGTTCTTTGACAACTAGCTTCACCTTGTTATTTTGTGCCGCATCTTGAATGCCAGCTAAGGTTGTATCACTAGGTAAAACGGTTGTTGTGAAGCCTTTTGACGACGCTTGCGTTGAGCCCCACAATGACAGACCACCTGTGTCTTTCACTTCTTGTTTTTCTTTATACTGACCTTCAATCCGGTAAACCCCATTGGTTGGTTGAATGGTCATGTCTTTGACTTTTCCGTCTTCCAATTGTTGTTGGAAGGTTGAGTAATCGATGTCTGGCGATTGTTGGTTGTTATTTCCAAAAATGAAATAGACAACCATGACCATGGCAAGTACTACTAAGACGTAGTATAAACCATTTTTCATGCCATTATTCTTTTTGTTCATGCCTGTCCTCCTTATGCTCATCATTACAATTCATGTTATTCTTTTATCAATCCTGACCTTTACATTGTAACACAATTAATTCCTTGATAGATATTAATTTGATTCGTAAACTTCAGGTTTTAAAACGCCAATATAAGGCAAGTTGCGGTACGTTTCTGCATAGTCTAATCCGTAACCGACCACAAACTCATTGGGCACATCAAACCCTACGTAGTCAGCTTTAATGTCTACCACACGGCCTTCTGGTTTATCTAATAAGGTAACAATTTTCACAGATGCAGCTTTACGGTATCTAAACAAATCTACTAAATACGCTAATGTACGACCACTATCGATGATATCTTCTACGATTAAAATATGTCTACCTTCGACATTTGTGTCCAAGTCTTTGACAATTTTTACTTCGCCTGAAGAAACTGTCGCGTTGCCGTAGCTAGATACATCCATAAAGTCCAATTCTAAATAAGTATTGATTTCACGAGTCAAATCAGCCATAAATGGTACTGCACCTTTTAAAATACCGACCACTAAAGGATTTTTCCCTTGATATTCTTCTGTCAGTTGCTTGCCAAGCTCTGCAGACTTCGCAAGAATTTCTTCTTTGGAGATTAGGACTTTCTCAATATCTTTTTCTATCATAGTGCGCTCCTTTCAGCATTACTCCTTTGTCTTAAAAAGGAGTCTGTAGTGTATTTTATCAGTTTCTAAAGGAATACTCAAATAGGAATTTGCAAATTTTGGTACCCAAATGATTTCCTCTTGCTCATCCGTAATGACCCAAGCACTCTCTCTCGCTTCATTTGGCACTTTTTGATCAATAAAAACTCTGCTTAATTTTTTCGTAAACCCTGGTTTTAATGTAATCCGATCACCACTTTGGCGATGACGAACGGTCAAAGGTGTGGCTGTGGTCAACGGGATCGCTAACAACTGACCCGTCCACTGATTAATCTCTTCAGGAAGAGGAAACGGTTTGTCTGTCGCAATTAATCCTAGCCACTCGGTTTCCGATAAATAAATCCCCGCACCAGGTACTAATAAATGTGTAACTTCTTCTCGCAGTGCAGCCTGTTTTTGTTCTAAGCATAGCCAATCATAACTTTTAGCTAGTTGCCATTGCTGTTCTAACATAACCGAGCCTTGCGGTTGCCGTTCATCATTCAAAACTTTTAAAATTTGTGTCATCTGGCGTTGGTTTAACGAAACCCCTAATGGCACTAATGTTTTTTGGAAAAACGCGGTTAAAAAGAAGTGCTGGTACGCAGGCGTTTCTTTTAATAATCTCTTCAAAGGAATGTGCCAGCCTTGTTTGGTTGGTTCTACGGCTTCAGATAATTGAGGCTCAATTTGTTCTTGAATAAATTCTTGGGCAAAACGTTGTTCATTACTAAAAGAAGCAATCTGATCTAAGAATTGCAGATTTTCCTGCTTTAATAGCGGCAAAACCTGATTACGGAGTCGATTTCTCAAATATTCATTGGTTTGGTTCGTTTCGTCCTCAAAATAAACGAATGCTTGGCGCTGTGCAAATTGATACAATTCTTCTTTTGGATAAATAAGTAACGGACGAATCAATTCCCCTGTCGCAAAAGGCCGTCTCTCTTTAATGCCCGCGGAATGGGAAAAATTAGTTCCTCGAATCAGCTTCATTAAAATCGTTTCCGCTTGATCGTCTAGATGATGTGCCGTCATTAAGACCGCCGCACCTTCAATTTCCATGACTTCTTTAAAAAATTCATAACGAAATGTGCGCGCTTTTGCTTCTAAATTTCGTTGCTTTTCAGGGTCTTCCCAACGTGTTTCATAATACGTTAGCTCTCGCTGCTGACAATAGGTAGCGAGATATTGCGCTTCCTGTGCCGACGCTTCTCGCAATTGATGATTGACGTGTGCAACAACCAATTGTAATTGTTCTTTTTCTGCCACCTGTTCCATTAACGTCAAAAGGGCCATGGAGTCTACACCACCAGAAACGGCGACCACGATTGTTTGATGCGGTTGCCAAAATCCTTGTTCTTTTCCTCGTTTATAAAACTGCCAAAACATTGTTCGCCCTTCTTTCTTCCTTAGAATAAAAGAGGAACCGAGAAATAACCCATTCGTTATCCCCAGTCCCCCTATTTGTTTGTGCTTAGCCGCGACGTCCGCCACGTCCGCCACGTTTGCCTTCAGTATTACGTTTTAATGAAGATAAACGGTCATCACTATCTTTCAAGAAAGAGCTCATCAATGAGTCAAAATCTTGTTTATTGTTATTGTTATTTGCTTGTGGTTTATTGAAAGGCTTTTTGCCCCCTGCGCGTGGATTACGGTCACGATTCTCATAATTGTTTTCACGACGTTGAAATTCACGTTTTGGTTGTTGCCCTTCTGCTGGCTCTTGCGCTTTACGGATCGATAAGCCAATTTTGCCGTCGTCACCAACTGAGGTTACTTTCACTGTTACTTCGTCACCTACTGTTAATACATCATGAATATCTTTAACGAATCCATTAGACACTTCACTGATGTGTACTAACCCAGTTTTTCCTTCTCCTAAATCAATAAATGCACCAAAGTTAGTAATCCCTGACACTTTTCCTGGCAATTTAGCTCCTACTTCGATTGACATAAAAAAATTGTTCCTCCTATTTTTTCCCTAATTATAATTGCAGTTTATTCAGCTGAAGACTTAGTTGTTTCAGTTGAAGACTGTGATTGACTATTTTTTTCTGAACTGCTCTTGCTTTCTTCCACTCCAGAAGTCTGTGTTTTTTTCATTTGTTCTGGTGTGGGATAAATCTGTTCGCCTTCTTTTGAGAGAAGGAAACGGCTACGTGCTAATTTTGCCACATAATCATCATCTTTTAACAAAGCAACGTCTTTTTTTAGATCCTTGACCTTCTTATCAACTGCTACGGATTCAGCAATTGCGTCTGCTCGTTCTTGTTTGAAAGCACCTAAGCGATGATAATCTTTCATCAATTGGATGCCAGAAAAGGCAAAAATAATGAAGGCCACGAGAAAAATCGCTGCCAAGCGTCTGCGTCTAAAAATCAATTGTTTCTGTTGTTTTTGGAATTCGACATACTGTTCTTTCGTGTAGTCATTTTCCAATGCCGCAACTTTCTTCGAGTTTTTTTCATTCTTTCCCATCGTCTCGCTCCACTCGCTTTGGATTGTCCGTTTTATTATACCAACATCTAAGAACCTTGTCTAATGTTAATTTCAGAGAAGTTAAAGAAAATCAAGCTTTTTTCTAAAATATTCTTTGCTTTTGAAATAACAGCGGTTGATTTATTAATTTTTTTCAAAAGCGGCGCGTCTGTTTCATTAAAACGCTGAAAGGATGAAGCGCTTGGAATATTCATCTTTTCAATGAACTTGCCAAGCGCTCCATCCTCACCTGCTTATTCTTCAGAGACACGTGTTTCTGATTTTATTTCATACATTTTTGTGGCATCTTCTTTTTTCGTAGAGTCATTTAGTTGCAGGACTTCTACTTCTAAAATTCTGTTCCCAAATTGAATTTTGACAAGGTCACCAATCTTCACAGTACTAGAAGATTTGGCTAAGACTCCGTTGATTTGAATCCGACCTTTATCAGCGACTTCTTTGGCAACTGTTCTTCTTTTAATAATGCGAGAAACTTTTAAAAATTTATCTAACCGCATCACATTCACCTCTTTTATTTTTTTTGTCTCATTCGTAAAATTTTTGCGCCATACGGTAAACTTAACCATTCACGTATCGTAAATAATTCTAACTTAATGATGGTGCTAATAAAAACTGTACCACCCACTGCAACACCTAAAACTGTAACGAAAAACGCTTGACTTCGGTGATGCACACCTTGGAACAAGATGGAGATAATTCCTTGATAGACCAGTAATGACAGCATCATGATTGCTAAACTAAGCAACAGTTTTTTCAAAAAGTTTCGTTCTCGAACAAAACAATTAATCGCTGCATCCGATTGTCGGACTAAAACGAATAGCGTCGCTAGTAACCCAAGAATAGTAGACCAACTAGCACCTAATGTTCCCCAACGAATGGTGAAAAAGCCCGTTGTCAGTAATTTCACTAATAAGCCCACACCAGCTGCCACTAAAGGACCTTTAAAACGATTGCGACTTTGTTCAATACTTTGGTAGGCCTGAATAATGGCCATAAAAGCGATGGATAAAACATACACCCCTAAAACATCGTTGCCTTTATAATCTTTAAAAAGTGTAAAGTTCATGTACGGCAATAACATCATTAGACCAATCGAAGCTGCCGATGCCAAGGTTGTGGTAAGACGCAAAAAGATTTTTGCAACTTGTAAAAATTGTTGACGGTCTTTTTTCATAAAATATTTTGTCAAACCTGGTAAAAAGGTCGAGCTTAAAGCTAAAGCAATTACCAATCCTAATTGAACTAGTGGTTGTCCTCTATCATAGACCCCTTTGTCCACTTTCGCAGCTAAATCAGAGAGCCCGAAAAGCATGAGGGCATTTTTTACTTTAAAGGAATCAATTAATTGAAATAGAATCAGAAAAGCACTATATAAAGAGACCAAACCACCCTCAATCATTAAACGTTTAAATAGTCCTGTGGTTTGAGGCATAATCTTCCATTGATGCAAGTATTCCGTACTTCCACTAAGAATTTTTCGATTGTAGTACCATAAGACAAGTACCGCTAAGACACCGCCAGCCAACGCACCACTCATAGCCACCGTCCCCGTTTGGTAAATGGAGCCACCAAAGTAATGATAGGACAACGCAGCTACTAGAATAACCCCGACACGCACAAACTGTTCCATCACCTGTGAAATACCACTAGGCACCATCAACAAATGACCTTGAAAATTTCCACGATAGAAGGAAAGAATTGGAACGAGTAAAAAGGTAAAGGAAACAACTTCCATTAATGGTTGGAGTGCAGCATCCCCCATACTAATAGCAATTTCTTGACTACCAAAGAAAAAGAAGGCCCAACAAGCAATCGCTAACCATAACACATAGGGATATAGTTGGCGCAACACTTGTTTTTGACTCCGAATATCTGGTTGTTCAGCAACAATTTTGGAAATAAATTGCGGTAAGCCTGACAATGCTAATGTCATCGCAATCCCATAGATTGGATAAACTTGCTGATACACGTAAAATCCTTCATCCCCTACAAAGTTCTGAAAAGGAACGCGATAAAACGCACTCAACACTTTTGCAATGAAGGAAGCAATGGTTAACACAACGGCACCTTGCATCATTCGTTGCATTTCTTTTTGTGCCATCTTCTAGGCCTCCTTTTAAAGGGAATCCGTTTCTTGCGAATGTTTGTATTTTTCTTGTCGCAATGCGGTTGTAAAAGTAGCAATTTCTTGAATCCAAACAGCTTCTTTACAATCTTTCGGCAACTTCAAGGAAATAGTCATTTGTTCTTTCTCAACTGCTAGATCCGCTTTTAAGCTGGTTGCCGATAACGCTTCAAACAACTGCTCCACAGAGTATGTTTTTGTGCCAATTTTACTTAACACAAACTTGACTTTTTGGTCGCGTTTACGAATACTTTCTAACAAGGCACGGTCGCCATCCATTTTGATACGGCCAGTGGTTAATAAATGCGCCACTTCGTCAGGATACTCTCCAAAGCGGTCTAGCAAGTCCGCTTCTAATTCTTCGTACATATCCATATTTTCTAATTGACGAATCCGTTTATAAATTTCAATTTTTTGTCGTTCGTCTGTAATGTACGTTCCTGGAATATAAGCATCGATGCCCAAATCAATTTCAACAGACGTTTTTTGGTCTTGGATATTTTTTCCTTGTTTACGAGCAACTGCCTCAGATAACATCTGTGAGTACATATCAAACCCAACCGAATCAATGAAGCCATGTTGTTGGGCACCAAGAAGGTTTCCGGCCCCTCGAATGGAAAGGTCACGCATCGCAATTTTGAACCCAGAACCTAATTCCGTAAAGTCTTTAATTGCTTCTAAACGTTTCTCACTAACTTCGTTTAGGATTTTTTGCTGTTCGTACATAAAATAAGCATAAGCCACTCGATTGCTACGCCCCACACGACCACGTAATTGATACAACGTAGATAAGCCCATATAGTCCGCATTTTCTACAAACAAGGTATTAGCATTAGGAATATCTACTCCTGTTTCAATAATCGTTGTAGTGACTAATATATCATATTGTCCTTCAATAAAATCAAACAAAGTATTCTCGAGTTGTACTTCTGTCATTTGCCCATGTGCATACGCAATTCGTGCGTCTGGAACTAGTGCTTGTAACTCTTCAACTTTTCGTTCAATCGTATCTACTCGATTGTATAAATAAAAGACTTGGCCATCTCGGGCCATTTCTCGCTCAATCGCTTCCCGAATCGCCCCAGGATTATTTTCCATGACATACGTTTGGATCGGATAACGATTCTCTGGTGGGGTTTCGATGACGGATAAATCACGGACACCTAACATCGACATATGAAGGGTCCTTGGGATTGGCGTTGCTGTTAACGTCAAGACATCCACTTGTGAACGCAATTGTTTTAGTCGTTCTTTATGTTTCACTCCAAACCGTTGTTCCTCATCAATAATCAACAAGCCTAAATCACTAAAGTTAATATCTTGCGACAATAAACGATGGGTACCAATCACAATATCTACTTGGCCATGTTTAATTTTTTCAATTGTTTCATTTTGCTGTTTTTTCGTGCGGAAACGACTTAATAAACCAATTTCTACAGGAAAGCCCTCAAACCGCTCTTGAATCGTTTCGTAATGTTGTTGCGCTAAAATAGTTGTTGGCACTAAAAAGGCAACCTGTTTATTGTTGCTAACAGCTTTGAAGGCCGCTCGTAAAGCCACTTCTGTTTTACCAAACCCTACATCGCCAACTAACAAACGATCCATTGGTCGAGATTTTTCCATGTCGTGTTTAATTTCGGCAGCACTACGTAATTGATCGTCTGTTTCAGAATACGGAAAAGCCTCTTCAAATTCTTTTTGATACGCATCATCTGGCGGAAAAGCATAACCTTTTTCCGATTCTCTTGTCGCATAAAGTAAGATTAAATCATCCGCGATATCTTCAATTTTCGAAGCAACTTTTCGTTTGGTTTTCGTCCACTCACTGCCGCCTAGCTTGTTAATTTTCGGCGTTTTAGACTCGGAAGCAACGAACTTTTGAATCAAGTTCAATTGTGTTACTGGAATAAATAACTTGTCATCATTTTGGTACAAGATAGTCATGTAATCTTGATGGACCCCATCAACTTCTAAGGTTTCCATACCAATATATTTACCAATCCCGTGATTCGCATGAACGACATAATCGCCCGTTTTTAAGTCGCTATAACTTTTCAAACGTTCCGCATTAGAGATTGTTTGACGACGTGCCCGTTTTTTGGTCGTTGTATGAAAAATTTCTTTTTCCGTAATCGCCACGAGCTTGTTTTTAGGTAATTCAAACCCTGTTTGTAATGCCCCTTGGACAATTTGGACATGCCCATCTAACAACTGATCCCAATTGCTTACTACGCTAGGTATGTCAAAGTCCTGAAATAGCTCTTCGACTTTTTGAATCCGTTCTTTCGTAGGAACAAAAACAACGACCGTTTGGTTTTGCTTTTGCCAACGGTCCACTTCCGCTTTTAGCAACGGCATTTGACCGAAGAATTGTTGCATTGAACGATATTGGAAATTATGGACTTCTTGGAAACGAAGATTCCCCATCCCTTTTTGAAAAAGTGAAAAGAAGGTCGTATTTCGTGCAGTTTTTCGCAATTGATCATGAAAGTCTACGCCAAAAGTTTGTTCAGAAAACACGCGCATTTCTTCAATTTTCAGGGTTTGCCATTCCGCTTCCTCTCTAGCGATCTCTCGCTCCGTTTCCATCATACGAGAATAATCATCCACAAAAAGCAAACTATTTTCTGGTAAATAATCTAACAGCGTAGTTTTTTGTTGGTACAGAAAATCTGTATAATAGTGAGCATTTTCTGTAGGAATCCCTTGTTCCCAAGAAGACAGCAACTGACCAAAATATTCTTCTAAAAAATCGGTCTCCGTTTGATCTTTAGCTGTCGCTAAACGTTTTTCTAGAGCATCTTGTAACCTCGTCATGCCATGATTCATATCTGCCTTTGAGAATACTAAATCAGTCATTGGTGAAATCGTTACTTCTTCAAGATTTTCTAATGAGCGTTGAGTATCTGCTTCAAAATAACGGATTGAGTCAATTTCAACATCAAACAGTTCCACCCGAACAGGGTATTCGGCATTTAGCGGATAGACATCAACAATGCTTCCGCGAATACTAAATTCGCCGGGCTTTCCGACCATCGATTGGCGTTCATAGCCCATTAACACTAAGCGTTGCGCGAGGATTTCAGGTTCTACTTCCGTCCCGATTTCCCAATGAAGTTGCGCATTTTGCCACGTTTCTTTCGTTGGCAAATATTTTCGTAGTCCAGCTACTGGTACGACCACGATTCCTGCATTCGCTGTCATCAGGAAATTTAACGCACTCACTCGATCTGCGCGCGCTTCTGGTGAAGAAAAGGCCATTTCGGCGGATAACACTTCATCTACCGGAAATAGATGAACTTGTTCTGAAGGTAAAATATTTAAAAAATCATCTACTAATTGATTGGCATAGTATAGGTTTGGGACCGCAATAACAATTTTTTGATGCGTCTTTTGTAAAGCGCCTGCCATCAGTAATGTTTTAGCAGAGCCTGATAACCCAGTAATTAGTTGGCGCGTTCCTGTTGTCATTAGTTGACTGCGCCATGATTTAGCAATTTCTGTTTGGCTAATTCGTTCGATAATATTCAAACAAGGTCCCTCCTTTCTGCTATTTTCCATTAAATTGATTCATTGTTTCAACAAACGTATGTCCTTCGCATGCATATAAAGCGGCATCGGCTGCTTTTTTTACAGCAAGTAACATTTCTTCGTGTGTTTCTTTGGGAAAAGTACTTAGTACATGGTGAATAACTGTATCATTTTTTGAGGGCCGACCAATGCCAATTTTAATTCTAGGAAAGACATTAGTTCCTAAATGGGCAATCAGACTTTTTATCCCATTGTGGCCGCCAGCACTACCTTTTTGCCGTAAACGAATTTTACCGACCTCTAAGTCTAAGTCATCATAAATAACAATCAAGTCTTCCTCATCTACCCCAAAGTAGGTCAACAACGGACCAACAGAGCGACCTGATTCATTCATAAATGTTAATGGTTTCACTAACAATACTTTCTCAGTCCCTATAAAAAACTCTGCAATATCTGCTTCAAAATTACTATTATTAAACGAAACATTTTGCCGATACGCAATTTCATCTAGCGTAATAAAGCCAATGTTGTGTTTTGTTTCTTTGTATTTACTACCGGGATTTCCCAGTCCTACGATTACTTTCATCTTTCATTCTCCTTGGATTATAAGCTTGCCAACACAAAATGGCTGGGAAGCGTATGCGCTACCCAGTTTTATTCATTATACCATAGAAATAAAAAAACTCGCAGTCTTTGAAGATTAAGAAAGATGTAAAAAAATTTTTTAGAAATTTAAACATGCTTAAGATAGTGAAATTACGCACATGTAAGAGCTACCATTTTGAAACAGGTCTGAAAACTGTATCATTTTTACAATCAAAGTTCGTGACATTTTTTACAAACCATGTTACTATCACTTTAGCAACAGGAAATAAAAACTCGTTGCTCACGAAAAAGAATGTAGAGGAAGGAATGGTACACATGACTGCAGCCGCAGGGAATAAAGATCACCAAAAAGTAATTTTAGTCGGGGACGGTGCCGTAGGTTCTAGCTATGCCTTTGCTTTAGTAACTCAGAATATTGCTCAAGAAGTTGGGATTATTGATATTAATGTACCAAAAACTGAAGGAGACGCGTTGGACTTATCTCACGCATTAGCATTTACTTCTCCTAAAAAAATCTATGCTGCTACTTATGACGATTGCCATGATGCAGACTTAGTTGTCTTAACAGCTGGTGCGCCTCAAAAGCCAGGCGAAACTCGTTTAGACTTAGTTCATAAAAACTTGAAAATTAATAAAGAAATCGTTACAACAATTGTTGATTCTGGTTTCAACGGTATCTTCTTAGTTGCCGCAAACCCAGTCGACATTTTGACTTATTCAACTTGGAAATTCTCTGGCTTCCCGAAAGAACGAGTAATCGGTTCAGGAACTTCACTAGATTCTGCTCGTTTCCGTCAAGCAATTGCCGAATTAGTTGATGTTGATGCACGAAATGTCCATGCCTACATCTTAGGGGAACACGGAGATACAGAATTCCCAGTTTGGTCACATGCGAATGTCGCTGGCTTACAAATTTACGAATGGGTGAAAAATAATCCTGACGTCGATGAAGAAGCAATGGTTAATTTATTCTTCAACGTACGCGACGCTGCTTACACAATCATCGAGAAAAAAGGAGCTACTTTCTATGGAATCGCGGTTGCACTAGCGCGTATCACTAAAGCTATCCTAAACGATGAAAACTCTGTGTTACCATTATCTGTTTATTTAGAAGGTGAATATGGTCAAAACGATATTTATATCGGTGCACCAGCGATCATCAACCGCCAAGGCGTTAAACAAGTCATTGAAATTCCATTAACAGATGCTGAACAAGAAAAAATGGAAGCTTCTGCTTCTGCATTAAAAGAAGTTATTGAAACAGCTTTTGCTAAATTTGAAGCAGAAGAAGCAAAATAACGCCTTCTATAATAGTCGAAAATTAAAAACAACCAAGAGTGACCACTATTGTTACTCCGCTTTAAAGCCTGGTACAAAAATCCAAAGTGATTTTTGTACCAGGCTTTACTTTTAATCTGTTTTACTTTACTCATCACTCAACTTTTTCAAAAAATTATTGTTTTGTTTAGCTCGAAAAATAACAATAACCAAAAATAAGTTTATTATCTAAAATTCACTACACTACTTAATACAGTCCGTCTGCTTCTTCTTTTGTCACAATGTAAATATTTTTCATTTGCGTGTAAGCATCTAGCATTGATTTATGCGTTTCTCGACCAATTCCTGATTTTTTATAACCGCCAAATGGCGCGCCCGCAGGCAATTGATTGTATGTGTTGACCCACATCCGACCTGTCCGTACACCACGAGCAACCCGTAATGCCACATTGATATCTTGAGAAAAGACGGCACCACCTAGACCATATTCAGAATCATTAGCTAAACGAATGACTTCTTCTTCCGTTTCAAATTTAATCACTGTTGCAACAGGACCAAAGATTTCTTCTTGGGCCACGCACATTGTATTCGTGCCGTTTGCTAATAACGTAGGTGCTAAAAATGCCCCCTTGTCTAGCCCATTTTCTGTTAAACGTTGCCCTCCAGTAATCAGCGTAGCTCCTTCCTTCACACCAATTTCGACATATTTTAAAATTTCTTCCAATTGATGCTCATTGATCTGAGCGCCCATTTCAACATCTTTTTCCCACGGTAAACCAACGTTCACTTGTTCAAACTTTTCCTTTAAAGCTTCTACAAATTGATCATAAATACCTGACTGAACGAACACACGAGACCCAGCACAACAAACTTGCCCTTGATTGAATAAAATCCCTAACTGCACGCCTTCTAATGCACGTTCCCAATTGGCATCTTCAAAAATAATGTTGGCTGATTTTCCGCCAAGTTCTAAAGTGGCTGGAATTAGGCGGTCGGCCGCAGCTTTAGCGACAGTGTACCCCACCTCTGTTGAACCTGTAAAAGCTAGCTTATCAAACCCTGGATGTGCCAACATATAATTTCCTGAATCAGAACCACGACCGGTGATTAAATTCACTACTCCTTTCGGCAAGACTTGATCAAAAATTTTAAACAATTCCAACAGACTTAATGATGTGCTCGAGGACGGATGAATCACAACCGTATTACCTGCTGCCAACGCTGGTGCTAATTTCCAAGCACCCATTAATAAGGGGAAATTCCACGGAATAATTTGACCCACAACACCAATGGGTTCTTTCACAACAATGGATAACGTATCCTTATCAAATTCTTTGACAGACCCTTCTTCTCCACGAATCACACTAGCAAAATACCGAAAATGGTCTGCACTGGCAGGGACATCAATCGATTGCGTTTCCCGAAGCGGTTTTCCATTATCTAAAGTCTCCACCATAGCCAAATGTTCTTGATTTTCTTCAATCAAATCAGCAATTTTCAACAAAAGATTGCTTCTTGTTACAACGTCAACATCTTTCCATGTCTGAAACGCTTCTTGGGCTGCTTCTACAGCTCGATCCACATCTGCATTTGTGGCATCTACAAATTCTGCTAATTTTTCACCATTACTAGGATTGTAACTAGCAATCATTTTGTTACCACTACCTGTTGTCCACTCTCCATTAATATACAATTGATAGCTACTGGCAACTACTTGATTTATTTCTTTTTTACTCATTTACCCACCTCTTTTTTTATTTTTGTATCCGCTTACAATTATAAGACATCTTCCACCTAAAAGTAAATGATTCTACCTAAAAAAAATATAGCTCTCAGCGACTGTTGCTAACTCATCCCGACCTGAAATCTCCTGGCAATATCTGAATGTATTAAACTTTATTGGAGAGAACTTTTGCCACAAAAAAAGCTGGCACTGAAGAATTAAAATTGCTTCTTCAGTGCTAGCTTTGATTTTTCCAACTCATTCGTTCTTATTGACAAAGAGCTGATTTTTTTATTTATCTTTTGGAACGATATAGTTCATTAAATGTGTTTCATCGGCTGAGATTGTACGTGTCGAAACAACGTTTAATCCCTTCACGTTCATTTCAGAAATTAAGATGCTACCATCTTTAAAGACTTTTTCCACAAATGCGACATGACCATAAGTATTGTCTGCGCCTAAAACGCCAGCTGGGAAGGAAACCGCTGCGCCTGCTTTTGGTGTACGACTTACTTTGTACCCGCGTGCACGACCTGTTTCGCCCCAATCTTGACCATTTCCCATTGTTAAGTCCACACGTTTACCTAATTGCGTAATACGGTTGTAGACATATTGTGTACAGTTGCCCCAAGCATAACTATTAAAGGTGTCATAGTTTTTGCCATTATAGGCTGGGAAATTTGATTCCATTGGTTCAACGGTTGCTTTTTCTTTATCATAATAAGTTAAATCGTATGTTTTAATTAACGCATTTAATTTCTTATGGTAATCTTTGTCCGTTGCGTATTTTCCTGTTAGGAAACGTGTCGCTTCTTTGTATGATTTGGCTTCCGTTTTCCAGACACCATGATAGAAATCTTTATTGGAATCTAAACCATTTTTCAATAATTTCGCATAATCTTCCATTGATTCTTTATACGTTGGATATTGACGGAATTTTGCTTCTACTGTGTATAGGTTACCGAAACCATTGTCTTCATAGGTAATAAAAGAAACAGATTGACCTTTGTAATCGCCTTTAATACCAAACAAATTGTAGTTTGGTTTCTGGCTTAATTTACTATTGCCGCTGCCACTTTCTAAAATTGCTTGAGCAATCATCACACTAGCATATAAGTTTTTGTCCTTGGCCACTTTCCGAGCAGATTCACCGATTTCTTGAATAAACTCTTCTGTCTTCTTCGTTTTGCTGACCGTAAACGTCTCATCGTCTTCCACTAACCCAACCGTTGCATTTGTAACTGGTGGGACTATTTCGGGCTGCGGTGTTGACGCTGCTGGTTGTTCTACTGGCTTTTCAGCTGGCGCTGTTGGTGTCACTGGTTTCGCCGGCTGTTTTGATTCAGAAGTACTCGTGCCAGGTTTTGGCTGTTCTTTAGAAGAACTTGGTGTGGTCGTCGGCGTGGTACTTGATTCAGTTGTACTTGTTGACGTAGAATCTGTGGTTGACTCTGTTGTACTCGTTGAGGTGGAGTCAGTAGTCGATTCTGTCGTACTTGTGGATGTTGAATCCGTTGTGGAATCTGTCGTTTCGGTTCCTGACGTTTCCGTGGACTCCGTGGTTGTAGATTCACTTGATTCGGTTGAACTTTCTGTTTCAGTTGTTGATTCTTCTGTCGCTTCTGTTGTTTCACTAGTCGCTGTCGTTTCAGTGTCTTCAGCAGTTGTTGCTTCTGCGGTTGTTTCTGCAACAGAACTATTTTCAGCTACCAAGTTATTACCTTCTGCAAATGCGCCTACTGGCATTGATGAACCTAAAAGTAATAAGGTAGAGAACATGGCAAATTGTTTTTTCATACTCATTCTCCTTTTTTATTTTTCTCCATTTATTTTTATGTACCAACATAATAATTGACATAGTTATTGTTTAAATGGCTCCTTTTTTAATAGTATACTGTTTCATAAAAAATTTCTAGCAAAAAGTTAAAAAAATAGAAGAAAATTCACAAATTCTTCTATCTTTTTTTGGTAATTTTCTAAGAAAAAAAAGAAAGGGCTTGAACAAACATCAACGTCCTCTCTTTTTCTCGTTATCCTTCAAACAAAATACTTTTTTTTCGAAGTGCCTCTTTGATTTCTTGGAAAGTTTCTTCGTCTGCACAGCGAATAGTATGCAGATGGACGCCTCCTGTTAAAACTGATAGTAATGTAGCATGCTCTTTTTGATACTTGTCCATAAATTTATCAATATCTTTCTCTGATTGAATGCGCAAACTGCCGATTAATTCCCCATAAAGCGGATGTGCAATACTCACATCTACCACTTCTCCACCTTTGGCAACAATGACTGACAATTCTTCTCTCGTTTGTTCAGGTGTATGTTGACAAGCAATTTTCCGTTCAATTCCTTCTAAAGGTTGTTCCAACATATACCCTCGAGCTGTTGCGACAATTTCGACCCCTGTCGCCCGTAATAGAGCGACATCTCCTACAATAATTTGTCTGCTGACATCAAAAGCTTTTGCAAAACGAGTGGCACTAATTGGCTTTTCGGTCTCTCTTAACCTTTTAACAATCTCTCTTCTTCTGATTTCTCCATCCACGACCTTCGCCTCACTCTCCTAAATGTTTTTCTTGGAAACGTTTAGAGGCGTCCATAATCCCCTGGAAAGTCTCAGATAATGTTTCTTCATACTCGGCATTTTCAACATGATTCAGAATAGTTTCTAATACTTGTTGTTCTCTTTCAGAATCAAAAACCGCATGACCTGCTTTCTTTTTCACTGCAGCAATCTCTGCGACGACATCCATCCGCTGTTCTAATAAACGGACCAGTTCCTTATCGATTTGGTTAATCTTTGCTCGTTGTTGTTCTAAAGAAGTTGTTGGGGCGTCATCTTCAGTCAATTCTTTAATTATCCGTGCTGGATTACCTGCGATCACACAGTTTTCTGGGAACGATTTGGTCACAACAGCGCCTGCTGCTACCACTACATTATCACCTAATGTTACGCCAGGAAGGACAATCGCTCCACCGCCAATCCAAACATTGTTGCCAATGATAATTCGTTTCCCTGATTCCATTCCGCTATTACGCTTGGCCGCTTGTAATGGATGCTCGGCTGTATAAAGTTGCACATTGGGGCCAAACATACAGTTATCGCCAATTTCGATTGGACAAACATCTAAAAAAACGTTATTAAAATTGGCATAGAAATTTTTTCCCACAGAAATGTTGTAGCCATAATCAAATTGAATCATCGGTTCGATGTACGTCCCGACACCCACTTTTCCAAACGTTTCTTCTATTAATTGACGACGAATATAAGTGTCTGGTTGTTGGTTAATTAACGCCATTTGTTCACGGGCTTTTTTGCGATCAGCCACTAATTCAGGATCTGAGGCAAAATATAGTGCACCTGCGATCATTTTTTCTTTTTCTGATTTAAATTCTTCCATTCCGTTACTCCTTTATCGTTAATTCTGCAAATATCGTTTCGGCTTTCGCTTCTAAAAAATAATAAGGTTGTTGTAAAAATAGCGGCGTTTGATTAATGGCTAAAATAGTTGCCGTTGGTTGTTTATAATGAATCAAATCGCAAAATGGATGCACTTGAAAACTCGTGCCGACAATCACGATTAAGTCGGCAGAAGCAACGGCCTGAATGGCTTTTTCGATTGCCTCTTCGGATAGGCCTTCTTCATACAAAGTAATAGCTGGACGGATTTGTCCATGACAGTCTGCGTGCCGATCACTAAGCAAATAGTCTTGCCAAGGAACCGTTGCACCACAAGTTTGGCAATAACATTCATATAAATTACCGTGAAAGTCCACCACTTCTTGGCTACCTGCTTTTCGATGAAGCCCATCAATATTTTGTGAAACAATTGTTCCCCGTTTCATTTGCTCTAATTGTGCCATTTTCTGGTGAATGATATTAGGTTGTGCGTCTGGATGATAGAGCGTTTTAACGAATTGATAAAACTTTTCTGGCTCTGTTTTTAAGCAAGTCCGGCTCAATAAGTATTCCGGTTGCTGGATTCCTTGATAGACACCTTTTAAGGAACGATAATCTGGCACACCTGAGGCTGTCGAGATACCCGCACCTGTTAAAAATGTGATTTTTTGTTGGGTTGCCAACCAATGAATTGCCTCGGCTTGCGTGATATCTTGCATATCGATTCAGCTCCTAATCTTCTATATTATAACGTATTTTAACATTAGCACCAAAAGTTTTTCCACTTTTTGAAAACTTCTTACCTATATATTGATTTATCTTGAAAGAGTTTGTGACAAATTTCTCAACTCGTGGTAAAATATGCATGAGTAAAAGTGAGGTGAAACAACAATGGTCGCATTTATTATTTATTGGGCTGCAATTATTGCCTGCATCGCTTGGGGCGTTTTAAGCATTTGGTTCTCTGTTTTTTATCTTTCTCGTAAAGAAAACGGAAATCTTTGGGCTTTTGCGTTCTTCAACGTTATCGCTATTATCGCCTTAGCAATTGTTTTATTAGTTTACAAAACTTGGGATTTCGGTATCTTAACTTACTCAAGTCTAATTTATACAATTTTAGCTTCTTTAGGTGTATTGACTGTTCTTCAAGCTATTTTAGGTCGTGAACCAAAAGCTGTCAAAGCTTAAGTAAAAAGCAACTGTTCCTTTAGGAATGGTTGCTTTTTTCGTATTAGTTTCTATTTCGTAGGGAAAATGTTACGCTAATTTCATGGTGTTTGTGTCCTCTTGATAAATTCCTTTGCTGGAACATATTGACTTTCTTCTGGATTTATCCTAAAATTAATAACTGAATTTAATAACTGAATAGTGCCTCAAAAAAGAGGTAGAGGTCGCGGTTTTTATTACGCTTGTGGAGTGAGAGGACACTGGGAAGCAAGTTTAGGATCAATCGCCGAAATGCATAACGGAGCCTCTTCTGTTGTGTGTTGGGACGTAAGTTAAGAGCTTGCGGACTGTCTTAGTAGTGATGCTAAGTTGTGCTATGTTTCGTTGAGGAATTTTTTTCGACATTACCTAGCAACCTTACATCTGTTTGGTTGTTTTTTTGTATTCAAAAATAGGTTGTGACAGAAGTATTCTCCTTTAAAAAGACAGAATCGCTTTTGCTCAGCTGATTATCAAAGCTTGTTGATTGAAAAAAGACAAAACGATCAATCAGACAAGAAATTTAAAGGAGAGAAAAAGATGAACAAAAAAGTTTTTTCATTCAGTCTACTACTTGTCACGCTATTTTCGTTACTTGGCATGACAACCAACGCTTCGGCGGAGGAAAATGGTGAATTTCGTGTCGGCATGGAAGCTGGCTACGCCCCTTTTAACTGGTCACAGAAAAATGACGCACATGGCGCAGTGCCTATTCAAGGCAACTCTTATGCAGGCGGCTATGATGTTCAAATTTCTAAAAAAATTGCCGATGGTTTAGGTCGTAAATTAGTAATCGTCCAAACCAAATGGGATGGCTTGGCGCCCGCCTTACAATCTGGAAAAATTGATGCCATTATCGCCGGAATGAGCCCAACCGCTGAACGAAAAAAAGAAATTGCTTTTACAAACCCTTATTATGAATCACAATTTGTCGTAATTGTAAAAAAAGATGGCAAATACGCTAATGCAAAAAGCTTGAAAGATTTAGCTGATGCTAAAATTACGGCTCAACTAAATACATTCCACTACGGATTAATTGATCAAATTCCAAATGTCAATAAACAGCAAGCAATGGATAACTTTTCAGCTATGCGAACAGCACTTGCTTCTGGCATGATTGATGGGTATGTTAGTGAACGCCCCGAAGGCATAACAGCAACTAGTGTCAATAAAGAATTAAAAATGTTAGAATTTCCAAAAGAAAATGGCTTTGATGCTAGCGCTGAAGACTCACAAGTAGCAGTCGGCATGCGTAAAGGCGATCCAGACATTGAAAAAGTAAACAAAATTTTAGCAGGTATTTCTCAAGATGAACGGACAAAAATTATGGACCAAGCAATCAAGGATCAACCTGCAGCAACAGATAGTGATGAACAAAAAACAGGACTTATTAACGATTTCAAAAATATTTGGAATCAATATGGCGACATGTTTTTACGTGGTGCTGGTTTAACGCTATTTATCGCGTTAATTGGGACAGTTGTCGGAACAACCCTTGGTTTACTAATTGGTGTCTTCCGTACAATTCCAGATTCTGAAAACCCAGTCGCTCGTTTCTTCCAAAAATTAGGAAATTTAATTCTTTCTATTTATATTGAAGTTTTCCGTGGTACACCAATGATGGTTCAAGCAATGGTTATTTTCTATGGTTTAGCTCTAGCTTTTGGCATCTCTTTAGACCGAACAGTGGCCGCATTATTTATCGTTTCTGTGAATACTGGTGCCTATATGTCTGAAATTGTTCGCGGAGGTATTTTCGCAGTAGATAAAGGACAATTCGAGGCAGCACAAGCGATCGGGATGACCCATGGACAAACAATGCGTAAAGTCGTTATTCCCCAAGTATTACGTAATATTTTACCTGCAACAGGGAATGAATTTGTCATTAATATCAAAGATACGGCCGTGTTAAGTGTTATCGGTGTCGCAGATTTATTCTTCCAAGGGAATGCTGCTTCTGGCGCAAACTTCCAGTTCTTCCAAACCTTTACAATTGTCGGCATCATGTACTTGGTAATGACTTTTGTGATCACACGAATCTTACGTGTTGTGGAACGTAAAATGGATGGCCCTTCTGCTTACGTTAAAGTAGAAGAATTAACTGAAGAAGGAAAAGAAAGCTAGGAGGCAAACAGATGAGTGCAATTATTGAAATTGAACATTTACGAAAAAGCTTTGGCGAAAACGAAGTATTAAAAGATATCAATATGAACGTCAATAAAGGAGAAGTTGTCACCATTATCGGTTCTTCTGGTTCTGGTAAATCAACGTTATTACGTTGTATTAATTTGTTAGAAAAACCAACAGATGGTAAAATCATCTATAATGGTAAAAATGTTTTAGAACGTGGTTATAGTTTGCCCAAATATCGGACCCATTTAGGTATGGTTTTCCAATCATTCAATTTATTTAATAACATGAATGTCTTAGAAAACTGTACTTCTGGTCAGATGACTGTCCTAAAAAGAAACAAAGAAGAAGCCAAAAAAATTGCCTTAGAAAATTTAGAAAAAGTTGGCATGGCTCGTTTTATTGATGCCAAACCTGCTCAATTATCTGGTGGACAAAAGCAACGGGTAGCCATTGCTCGAGCATTATCAATGGATCCAGATGTTTTACTTTTCGATGAACCAACTTCTGCATTGGATCCTGAAATGGTTGGCGAAGTGCTAAAAACGATGAAAAATCTTGCCCATACAGGGCTAACAATGGTGATTGTAACACATGAAATGGAATTTGCGCGGGACGTATCCGATCGTGTTATTTTCATGGATAAAGGTGTCATTGCCGAAGAAGGGACCGCTGAAGATATCTTTGTCCATCCAAAAGAAGCTCGGACAAAAGAGTTCTTACATCGGATTTTAACGAAAAACTAGTAAAAAAGAGGCAGTCATTCTGGTTAGAGTGACTGCCTCTTTTTTACTAGTTTTTGTATTGACGAATCATTGGCGGTTCATAGGAATCAATAAATGCACCAATTTCTTCTAAGGAATCTGAAATGAAAATTTTAGCTCGATCCGCTTCTGTTAAGAAACTAGTTTCTACCATTTTATCAAAAAAAGCAGCTAATAAATCATAGTAACCATTCACGTTGTATAAAATACAAGGATTCATATGTTCACCGACTCGGCCCCAAGAGATCACCTCGCTAATTTCTTCTAGCGTGCCGGGACCACCGGGTAAAGCTAAATACACATCTGCCAATTCAATCATTTTTTTCTTACGCGCATGCATATCACTGACTGTATGCATCTTTGTAATGCCATTATGTGCAATCTCTCGTTCCATTAAAAAAGTGGGCATGACACCAATTACCTCTCCACCTTCTGCTAAAAGCGTGTCAGCCACCGTACCCATTAGACCAACATTGCCACCGCCATAAACTAGATCATAGTGATTTTCTTTCATCCAAGCGGCTAACGCTACTGCAGCTTGCTGATAGATTGGCTCATTCCCCAGACTGGCGCCACAATATACTGCCATTTTTTTCACAAACATACCCTCCATTTAGATAGATTCTTTTTTACCATCTATCCTCTGGTAGCTATGGTAGCATATTTTGATTTTCTCGAAAAGGTGCAGCCATTTTTCTTTTCATTTTAAAAGTATTTGAATTTTCAGACAATAAATGCTATAGTCTTTTTATATTTTAAAATTTCAGAAAAAGGAGCCCTATTATCTTGTCTACCTCACTCACTATTCGCTTAGTTGCCGAAGCCGATTGGCCCGCATTACATGCCTTGGATCAAATCATTTGGACAAAAAAGAATACCCCTGCCGAGATACAACCACTCTCGCTTGCGGCATATCAGGAAAAAATGAAGGATGAAACGATTTTCGTTGCCATCAGCGGACAACAACTTGCTGGATTTATTGAAGTCCATCCGCCCACTTCGTTAGCAGCTCATCAAAAACAATGGCTACTAAGTATTGGCGTTTCGCCAGATTTCCAAGGTCAAGGGATTGGTGGTTCTTTGTTGTCGTATATCAAAGATATGGCTGAGATAAGCGGGATTCATAAGCTGAGTTTGCGAGTAATGGCTACCAATCAAGAAGCCATTCGATTCTATGAAAAACATGGTTTTGTGCAGGAAGCACATTTTAAAGAAGAATTTTATATAAATGGACACTATTGTGATGATTATCAGTATGCTTATTTCATAGAAAAATAAGAAAACCAATGTTTTCTATAAAAACTGGTTGCTCTCTGTTTCTTCTTCTGTTATTTTAAATAATAAGACAATATTAAGGAGTGTGAATCTATGCAAAAAAAGTTAGTTTGGCGTGATTATCTATACGTTGGTTCAATGTTATTCGGTTTGTTTTTCGGTGCTGGAAATTTAATTTTCCCTGTACATATGGGACAAGAAGCGGGGGCTTCCGTCTTTTTAGCAAACTTGGGCTTCTTAGCCACTGGAATTGGCTTACCTTTTCTTGGTGTCATTGCTATGGGTGTTTCTAAAAGTTCAGGTGTTTTTGACTTAGCTTCTCGGATTAATCGTCGTTATGCTCTTATTTTTACCTTACTATTATATTTAACGATTGGTCCTTTCTTTGCTTTACCAAGGTTAGCAACTACTTCTTTTGAGATTGGTCTTGCACCATTTGTTCCGAAAGACTTGCAATGGCTGGTTCTTGCTGGCTTTTCCGCATTATTTTTCTTAGCCGTTTGGCTCTTCTCTAGAAAGCCAAGTAAAATCTTAGATTATGTGGGTAAGTTTTTAAATCCATTATTTTTAGCATTGCTAGGAATTTTGATTGTTTTAGCCTTTGTAAAACCATTAGGTCATGTGGCCAGTGCCGCTGTTGGTGAAAATTATATTTCAAGTCCTTTTTTTAAAGGATTTACAGAAGGTTATAATACGTTGGATGCTTTAGCTTCATTAGCTTTTGGGATTGTTGTCGTTTCCACTTTACGAAATATGGGCGTCGAAAAACCAGGAGATATCGCTAAAGGAATGATTAAATCAGGTGCTTTCAGTGTTGTATTGATGGGGATTATCTATACCTTACTTGCTTATATGGGAACAATGAGTATCGGGGCTTTTCCAATCAGTGAAAACGGCGGGATTGCCTTAGCCCAAATTGCCAATTACTATTTAGGCCTACCAGGGAGTATTTTACTGGCTTTTATCGTAGTTCTTGCTTGTTTAAAAACCGGTATCGGCTTAAGCACAGCCTTTTCTGAGACTTTTGAAGAAATGTTTCCGAAAGTTTCCTATCAAAAATTCTTGGCAATTGTTGTTATTTTACCAGCTATTTTTGCAAATGTCGGCTTAACCAACATCATTCAATTTGCCGTTCCAGTCTTGATGTTCCTTTATCCATTGGCGATTACTTTAATGCTTTTGGTAATCATCAGTCCTATTTTCAAACATCGACGGGAAGTCTATCAAGCAACGACCTATATCACATTGATTGCTGCTGTTTTAGATGCATTAAATAGCGCGCCTGCCTTTATCAAAGATACGGCGTTTGTAACAACGCTTTTAGAAAAAGCCGGCCAATACTTACCATTGTTCACTATTGGCATGGGCTGGGTCGTTCCAGCAACGGTTGCTTTTCTAATTAGTTGGGTTTGGGTCATGATTTCTAAAAAAGATCCTATTCTTGATTAATTCTTACCAAAACGACACTAGAAAAAATGCGGAAGCGCATCTTTTCTAGTGTCGTTTTTATGTATATTCGTTGTACCAAACTCTTGACTATGGTAAATTGAAGTTACCAACAAGTACTGGAGGAAATTGCCCATGTTAGTTACAACAACCGAGAGAATTAGCGGTCAAGAATATGAAATTATTGGAGAAGTTTTCGGGTTAACCACACGTTCTAAAAATATGTTTAAAGATTTAGGTGCTGGACTAAAAAGCGTAGTTGGCGGTGAAATCAAAGGTTACACTGATATGCAACGAGAAGCACGCGACCAAGCAATCGAACGTTTAAAAGCAGAAGCCTCTAAATTAGGTGCAGATGCCGTTGTGATGATGCGTTTTGATTCTGGCACAATTGGCACAGACATGCAATCTGTCGTGGCTTACGGAACAGCTGTTAAATACATCTAAATTTTGCAACTAAAAAGACGCAGACCTTTTCTTGTAAGGTCTACGTCTTTTTAGTTTTCATATTTCACTTCTGCTAAATACAATCCTTCTGGATGAGCAGTCGGACCTGCTAAATTTCGATCTTTGGCTGCGATAATTGCTGGAATCGCGGTTGGTTCCAGCCGCCCATTGCCGATTTTCAATAGCGTACCAACTAAAATCCGAATCATTTTGTACAAGAAACCATCGCCCCGAAAAGTGAATGTTAATTCATCCCCCGTTTCATTGACATGAACGCTGGCTTCATGAATGGTTCGGACTTTATCTTCTACCGAACTTCCTGAGGCACAGAAAGAGGTAAAATCATGGGTGCCTAATAAATCAGGCAAAGCTTGTTGGATTTTTTCGAGATCAATGGGATACGGAAAATAACTAGCATAAAAACGTCGAAATGGACTTCGCGGTTTGCCAATATCCACTTTAAATTGATAGGTTTTTTCGATCACATGATAACGTGCATGAAAGTCTTCTGAAACACGTTCCACGCTGCGCACAGCAATGTCTTCGGGTGTTTGTGTATCTAACGCAAAGCGCATTTTTTCCAACGGACGTTCCTGCGGATAATCAAAGTGAATCACTTGGCCCATTGCATGAACCCCTGCATCTGTTCGTCCTGAACCAAAAACCGTCACGGAGTGTCCGTTATTCATGCGTGCTAACGTTTTTTCTATTTCTTCTTGAACGGTACGCTCATTAGGCTGCTTTTGAAAGCCATGAAAATGAGTGCCATCATAGGCAATGATTGCTTTATAGCGGGGCATAATTTTTATTCACCTTTTCTAAGTTCTTAATACAAATAAGCCAATGGTTAACAAGACAAAGCCAAACATTACTATTGTATCTCGTAGGTGCCAATGAAGAATGCGGTATTTTGTCCGTCCTTCGCCACCTTGATAACCTCTTGCTTCCATGGCAGTCGCTAAGTCTTCCGCACGATTAAAACTACTTACGAAAAGCGGAATCAAAAGTGGAACAATAGCTTTCATTTTTTGAAGTAAGTTTCCTTCGCCAAAATCAACACCACGGGCACGTTGGGCATTCATAATCTTTTCCGTTTCATCCATTAATGTTGGGACAAAACGTAAGGCAATTGATAACATCAATGAAACTTCATGAACTGGAAATTTCACCACACGAAGTGGACGTAGCAAATATTCAATCGCATCTGATAACTCTAATGGTGCCGTCGTTAAAGTTAATAACGTTGACATGAAAATAATTAAAACAAAACGACAGAAAATAAACAGCCCATTCGTCACACCAAACTGGGTAATGGAAATAATTCCCCACTGAAAGTACACTTCGCCCCCTTGTGTAAACAAGGTTTGAAGAGCCACAGTAAACAGAATTAGCCATAATAATGGCCGAACACCGCGGATAAAGAAGCGGGCGCTGATTTTTGATAATGAAATAGCAAAAGCAGTAAAGGCTGCTATTAAAACATAACTCTGCCAATTATTTGCTAAAAAGATAATTCCAATAAAATAAAAACTAGCTAATAATTTTGCGCGCGGATCTAAACGATGGATAAAAGAATCACCTGGAATATAGCGCCCAAAAATCAATTTATTCATCATTTTGCCTCACCTGCTTCCTGCATTTTTTTCAGAAGCTGATCGGCTAATTGATCGGCCGTTAATGGTAATTGCTCAAAAGAAAAGCCTTTTGCCACTAATTTTTCAGCAAATTCGGCTGCAGTTGGCACGCCTAATTGTTTTTCTTTCAACCATTGTGTCTCTTGAAACACTTCTTGTGGTGCTCCCGCTCGGACGATTTGTCCTTTTTCTAAAACAATCACATGATCTGCGTAATTAGCCACATCATCCATCAAATGTGTCACTAAAACGATGGTCATATTATGTTCCTTATGCAGACGACTAAACATCTCCATCATTTCTTTACGACCCTTAGGATCCAAACCAGCAGTCGGTTCGTCTAATACTAAAACTTCTGGTTCCATCGCTAGCACACCAGCAATTGCGACACGGCGCATTTGACCACCTGATAACTCAAACGGAGAATGTTGTAAGTATTTTTCATCTAAGCCGACTAAATCAAGCATTTTCTTAGCTAATTTTTTCGCTTCTTCGTCTGAAACACCAAAGTTTTTCGGTCCGAAAGCGATGTCTCGCTCCACTGTTTCTTCAAACAATTGTGCTTCTGGAAATTGAAAAACGATCCCAACTTTTTTACGAATTGGTTTTAAATTCTTATTATCAGTTTCTGGCGTAATTACACGCTCTCCAATTGTCACTTGGCCTTTAGTTGGTTTCACCAAAGCATTCAAATGTTGTAATAACGTTGATTTGCCACTGCCAGTATGACCGACAATCGCTGTATAAGAGCCGTCTTGAATCGTTAAATTAATATCGAATAATGCCCGTTGCTCAAAAGGAGTATTGGGTTGGTAAGTAAAATCTACTTGTTTAAAACGGATGTCCATAACCAATCCACCATCCCTTCTTCTGTTAAATAATTCGTTGGCACAACAACGCCACGCTCTTTCAAAGCTACTTTTAATTTTTCAGGAAACGGTAAATCCAAGCCCATTTCAACAAGCGCTTCTCCTGCAGAAAAAATCTTTTCTGGTGTTCCTTCGTTTGTCAATTGTCCTTGGCGCATCACTAAAATACGATTCGCATTAGCCGCTTCATCAATATCGTGGGTAATAGAAATAACTGTTAAATTGCTTTCTTCTTTAATCTTTTGAATGGTAGCAATTACTTCTGCACGACCTTCTGGATCTAACATACTTGTCGCTTCGTCTAAAATAATAATATCTGGTCGCAAAGCAACCACACCAGCGATAGCTACTCGTTGTTTTTGGCCGCCAGATAGCCGAGCAGGTTCTCGCTTGGCAAAATCTAACATACGAACCCGTTCTAATGCATCGTGAACACGTTCGACCATTTCATCACGCGGAATACCTTGATTTTCTAAACCAAAAGCCACATCGTCTTCGACTGTTGAACCGACAAATTGGTTATCTGGATTTTGAAAAACCATTCCTACCATACGCCGGATATCCCAGACGTTTGCTTCATTTAATTCTTTGCCGCCAACTTTGATAGTCCCAGCAGCTGGCAGTAACAGCCCATTGATCGTTTTGGCTAACGTTGATTTACCAGAACCATTATGGCCAATAATAGCGACCCATTCGCCTTGTTGAATGGAAAAAGACACATCTTTTAAAGCGGGAGAAGCATCTTCTGGTTGATAATTAAATTGGATATTATTTAGTTCAATGATTGGTTGCATCGCGTACTCCCTCAATCTATTTATTCTTTCTAACACTACCAAAAAAGTAGCGTTTTTTCAATCATCTGTTCTGATTCTTCACACTATTTTTTATTATACCAAAAGAACGGTCATTATGGGAGCTCTTATCTGTCTTGACAGGTCTATTTTTCATAAAAATAACTTCTTGTTCTCATAAAACAAGAAGTTACTGATTTTCTTTTAAAAATGTGTCTTCAAATATTCAAACGCATATTGGGCATATAACTCAGCACCCATTGCCATCGCATCTTCATCAATATTAAAACGACCATGGTGATGTGCCCATTCCGTATCTTTCTCTGGATTACCACTTCCCACTAAGGCAAAACAACCAGAAGCATGTTCAGTATAATAACTGAAGTCTTCACCACCGGTTGTCGGCTCTTCTTGTCTTAAGGCCGCTTCACCAAAATTTTCCTTAATTAGTGTTTGAGCAAACAAGGCATCTTGCTCATCATTAATCACTGGCAACGTTCCATATTGATAATCTAACGAAGCCGTCCCACCGTAAATAGCGGCTGTTTGTTCCGCATAGCGTTGCAGCGCCTGTTCAACTCGATTACGCGTTGCTACACTAAAGCAACGAACCGTTCCTTCTAAACGTGCATTCTCAGCAATCACATTAAAACGGGTCCCCACATCCATCCGTCCAATCGTGACAACTACTGGATCTAAAGGATCTGTCTCTCGAGAAACAATCGTTTGCAGACTCATCACGAAAGAAGAAGCTATGACTGCCGCATCAATACAAGCGTTTGGCATGGCACCATGGCCACCACGGCCTTTAAAATCAACAGAAAAAATATCTGCGGATGCGAAACTTGAGCCCACTCGACACGAAGCGGTTCCTACAGGCATTTGTGACCAGATATGTAAGCCAAATACATCATCAACACCGGTCATTGCGCCTTGCGCAACCATTGCTTTAGCACCTTGCGCATTTTCTTCAGATGGTTGAAAAATTAATCTTACTGTTCCCTGAAGTTCTTCCTGGATTTCTTTTAATACTTTAGCCGCTGTTACTAACATCGCGGTATGGGAATCATGCCCACATGCATGCATCTTGCCAGCTTCTAAAGATTTATAAGCTAAATCTTCATTTAATTCCTGTACAGGTAAGGCATCCATATCAGCCCGCAGCGCAACCACTCGGCCTGGTTTGCCGCCCACAATTTCAGCAATTAAACCCGTCGGTTCTGTTTTGCGATAAGTAATTCCTAATTGATCAAGAACTGCCGCGACTTTTTCTGTCGTTCGAAATTCTTCAAATTGTAATTCTGGATGTTGGTGTAAATCCCGTCGAAAAGCAATCATTTCTTGTGCATGCTGCTTGACTAGTGCTTTGATTTTTTTCATACTTACGCCCCGTTTCTACAAACTTAATAAAATACTTGAAAAAATACCCGCTAAAATAACCGAAACAATGGTGACTGTTACGAAACCTGCCACTAACATCGGTGGCATTAAATGGCTCGTTAAAGCCGCCTGTTCTTGTTCATCTTCTGTCAATGATTGAATCACTTCATTCGTAATAATATAATCGGCTGGAAAGCCATATAAAGCTGTCAACGAAACAGCGAATGCCATCTCTTTACTCACACCTAATACACGACCAACAATTGCTGAAAAGATGTACATCCCGATAACACCAATCACAATAATCCCAATCATTGGTAAAAATAAATCCATCAACATTTCAGGTGTGGCTTGTTTTAAGCCATCAAAGACAAAAAGCATTAACCCTAAAATCGCAAAACCAAAGCTATTTGCTTTCTGCAATGGTTGCTTTTCTAAAAAGCCTAAAGACGTTGCAATCACGCCAAAACATAAACACAGCACAAAAGGACTAATCGTCACAAACGGTGCCGTCCACACAGAAACATAATAAGCGAGTGTGGCAACTAAGGCTAGACGTAAAATTCGTGAATAATCTGTATGATATCGTTTGGGTACTTTTTCAAATAGTTTAGGCACATCTGGTTCTGCTCCTGTTTCTTGCCCCTCTTGTTCATGAACCGGCTGCCATGTCCCTGCTCGATATTCTTGAAGCTTCCGCTTTCCTTCTTTTTTTAGAACAATTGAAGTTAAGGGATAACCAGCAAACCCTTGAATGACATAAATTAAAATTGCCAAAACTGAAAGTGAGGCTAAACCAGCTGATTGAGCCGCTTCTGACATTACTAATGAAGAAACTAAACCTCCTACTAACGGCGGGATTGCAACTAAAACTGTTTTTAAGTCAAAAATAAAAGTCCCTACAGCTAATAACAAGGCAATAATGCCCAGAATACCTGACAAAGCAATCACAATCGTTTTCCATTGATTAACCAATTCTTTAACAGAGAGCAGAGTGCCCATATTAGTAATCAACAGATACATTAATAAAGTGGCAACCACTGTAGGAATCCCTGCCACTTCCACAATATTTTGTGGAAAAATAGTCCAATAACCAAGAATAAATAAAACACCACAAACAAAAACAGATGGAATCCAAGCTTTTGTTTTGATAGAAACTACATCACCAATGTATAAAATAACCATCAGCAACGAAAAAGCAAACATTTGCGACATATAATTCCCCCTTCTACTAACTCAGATGTTTAATTATCTGAAAATTCCAATTAATAACCAGTATAACAAACCGGAAAAGCTTCTGCAATGCTTTTAAGAAACAAAAAAGCTTTGAGAAAACAGCGTTTTCCCAAAGCAAAAAAAAATCACCTTTATATGATGAGTGCTCCCCTGCTAAAGCCATCTTTAGCAGGGAAAGCAGAGCTAGACTCGGAGTCGCCTCCAACATCATAACACTCTAAAAGAAACATCTATAAAGTGATCGGTTTATTAATTATTTAACAAATTCGATAACTACCATTGGTGCTGCATCGCCGCGTCTTGGTTCTGTCTTCAAGATACGAGTGTAACCACCTTGGCGTTCCGCGAAACGAGGTCCTAAATCGTTAAATAGCTTTTGTAAAGCTGATTCAACAACGATAGACTCATCTTCTTCACGAACACTAGCAACTTCATTACGAACGAAAGTAGCTGCTTGACGACGTGCATGAAGATCTCCACGTTTACCTAAAGTAATCATTTTTTCTACAGTTGAACGTACTTCTTTCGCACGAGCTTCAGTAGTTACGATGCGTTCGTTGATGATTAAATCAGTTGTAATATCACGTAGCATAGCTTTACGTTGGCTTGATGTGCGTCCTAATTTACGGTAACTCACGTTGGGTTCCCTCCTTCGTTTCTGTTCTCACGAGCCACTGCTGTTAAGCAGGACTGGAAACTTCGTAAAAGTCTTAATCGTCCTTACGTAATCCTAATCCTAGATCATGCAATTTAAGTTTTACTTCTTCAAGAGATTTACGACCTAAATTACGTACTTTGATCATTTCTGGTTCAGATTTGTTTGTAAGTTCTTGTACAGTATTAATGCCTGCACGTTTTAAACAGTTATATGAACGAACTGATAAATCAAGTTCTTCAATCGTCATTTCTAGCATTTTCTCTTTTTGAGTTTCTTCTTTTTCCACCATGATTTCAGCGTTTTTCGCTTCGTCAGTAAGGTTTACAAAGATATCTAAATGCTCAGTCATGATTTTCGCAGCTAAACTTAGTGCTTCTTGAGGAATGATTGAACCATCTGTCCATATTTCCATTGTTAATTTGTCGAAATCATCACGACGACCAACACGTGTATTTTCTACTTGGTAGTTAACACGACGAACGGGTGTGTAGATGGAATCAACTGGAAGTACACCGATTGGCATATCTTCTTTTTTGTTTTCGTCTGCTTGAACATAGCCACGACCAGGTTTCACTGTTAAGCGAGCATGGAAAGTAGCTCCTTCAGCAACACTACAGATAACTAAATCTTTATTTAGGATCTCAACATCACTGTCCACGATAATATCGCCGGCAGTCACGGTAGCGGGTCCTGTAATATCGATCTCAAGGGTTTTCTCTTCTTCAGCATATAATTTCAATGCTAAGCCTTTAATATTCAAAATAATTTGTGTTACGTCTTCTCGTACACCTGGAATGGTTGAGAATTCGTGTAAAACACCATCGATTTGAATATTCGTAATTGCAGCTCCTGGTAAAGAAGACAATAAAATACGACGTAGAGAGTTACCTAAAGTAGTTCCGTAACCGCGTTCTAATGGTTCAACGACGAACTTACCATAATCTCTATTTTCATCAATTTTTTCGATTCTTGGTTTTTCAAATTCAATCATTCTTATCTATACCCCTTTCAAAACGAAAAGTGTCTTGTTCAATGACGTTCCTAATTCAAACTCAGAATGAGTGGCGCTCATTAAACACGACGGCGTTTTGGAGGGCGGCATCCATTATGAGGAACTGGAGTCACGTCACGAATTGCAGTCACTTCTAAACCTGTTGCTTGTAATGAACGAATTGCTGCTTCACGTCCAGAACCAGGTCCTTTAACTGTTACGTCTACAGTTTTAAGTCCATGTTCCATTGCCACTTTAGTTGCGGCTTCTGCAGCCATTTGAGCGGCAAAAGGAGTTGATTTTTTGCTTCCTTTAAAGCCTAATGATCCTGCTGATGACCATGCTAATGCATTACCATGTGTATCAGTAATCATTACGATTGTATTGTTGAATGTAGAATGGATATGTGCTACACCTGATTCTATATTCTTTTTGACACGGCGTTTACGACTAACTTTTTTTGCTGCCATGAAGTTCTAACCTCCTTCACTTAGGAATTATTTTTTCTTGCCTGCTACTGTTTTAGTAGGGCCTTTACGAGTACGTGCATTATTTTTCGTGTTTTGTCCACGAGTTGGTAATCCACGACGGTGACGGATTCCACGGTATGAACCGATTTCCATCAAGCGTTTGATGTTTAAGTTCACTTCACGACGAAGATCCCCTTCAACTTTTAACTTATCAATTTCCGCACGAATCGCATCTGTTTGTTCGTTTGTTAAATCACGTACACGAACATCTTCAGATACGCCAACGTTTGCTAAAACTTTTTTAGCTGTAGTGTTACCAATACCATAAATGTAAGTAAGAGAAACTACTACACGTTTGTCACGAGGGATGTCTACTCCTGCAATACGAGCCATTATTCGTTACACCTCCTAATTATCCTTGACGTTGTTTATGTTTTGGATTTGCTGGGCAAATAACCATAACACGTCCTTTACGGCGAATTACTTTACAATGTTCACACATTGGTTTTACTGATGGTCTTACTTTCATGATAATACCTCCTGTGGTTTTACGGAGTACAATTATTTAAAGCGATAAGTAATACGGCCACGCGTTAAATCATACGGTGATAATTCAACTGTTACTTTGTCACCAGGTAAGATACGGATGTAGTGCATACGGATTTTACCTGAAACAGTAGCAAGAACTTGGTGTCCATTTTCTAGTTCGACTTTAAACATTGCATTCGGCAAAGTTTCGACGACTGTACCTTCGACTTCAATCATATCTTCTTTTGCCACGCACAGTACCTCCTTGTACTTGTTTCGCGTTTTCACACGATAAAACGGCGGAAACTCCAGCTCCCACCTAGAAATTCTCAACTAACTTCGTTATTCATTTTGATGTCACAAAACTGTAGAAGTCGGACTGATATATTCTACCATATTTAGTTATGTTTTGGCAAGAGAAACTGAATACAACAACAGGGTTAAACTGCGGGCAATTGGAAATTAGTTTTCGTCAATGATTTTTTTCACATCAGAAAAAACAGTATCGATTTCGCGATTGCCATCGATTGTATGCATCAAGCCTTGTTCTTTATAGAAAGCTAAGATTGGTGCGCTACTTTCAATGTTGACTGCCAAACGATTTTTAACCGTTTCGGGCTTATCATCTTCTCTTTGGTAGAATTCATGTCCGCCACAGCGATCACAAGTGCCTTCAACTTTTGGCGGGTTGAATAATTTATGATACGTTGCGCCACATGTGCGACAGATGAATCGTCCAGCTAAACGCTCGATTAATACATCTTCTTCTACATGGATGTCAATGACAGCATCAATTTTTTTGTTTAATTCTTTAAGCATTGTATCTAATGCTTTTGCTTGATCCAGTGTACGTGGGAAACCATCTAATAGGAATCCTTTGTCTGTGTCTGGTTCAGCAAGGCGTTCTTTAACAATTCCGTTTGTTACTTCGTCAGGAACCAGTTCACCTTTATCGATATAAGATTTCGCTTCTAGGCCCAAGGCAGTTTCATTTTTCATTGCTGCACGGAACATATCTCCAGTAGAAATATGTGGAATGCCATACGTATCAATGATTTTTTCTGCTTGGGTGCCTTTACCTGCTCCAGGTAATCCCATTAAAATGAGGTTCATATATTCTCCTCCTAATTTTAAAGACCGGCTTATGAAGCTAGCCATATGTGAGAATGGTGCTGAGGTAAAACCTCAACACTCGATTCTTACTTATTGATAAAGCCGACATATTGACGTTTCATCATTAATCCTTCTAATTGTTTCGTTGTTTCTAATGCAACCCCGATAACGATTAGTAAACTTGTTCCACCTAAACCGATTGATTGAGGTAAGTTCCAAACCATTTGCGCAATGATTGGAAGTAAAGCAACAAGTCCTAGGAAAATTGAGCCGACAACACTTAATCTCATTAACACGCCAGATACATATTCTTCTGTACCTTTACCTGGTCGCACGCTTGGAATGTAGCTTCCTTGTTTTTGTAAGTTTTCCGCTAATTTCTCAGGGTTTACTTGAACAAATGCATAGAAGAACGTAAACGCAACGATTAGGACAGTATAGATGATTGCCCCTGGAACTGTGTTATAACTGAAGATTTTTGTCATAATGTCATACCAATTTTCACCAGCGAATTTTGATGAGAAAGCTTGTAAAATGGCATTTGGTGTTGCAATTAACGAGCTGGCAAAGATAACTGGAATAACCCCAGCAGCATTTACTTTTAACGGTAAATAACTACTTGTTGGTGCACCAGAAACACGTTTTGTATATTGGATTGGAATCTTACGTTCTGCTTGTTGGAAGAACGTTACGACTGTAACGATCACCAAAATAGCAATAACTAAGATTGCAATGAAAATAACAGATTGCCAAATACGAGAAGACTCGATATTGACGAAGTAATCTTCATAGATTTCTTTGACTGCTCCTGGCAAACGAGAAATAATCCCGGCAAAGATAATCATTGAAACACCATTTCCGATTCCTTTTTCTGTAATTTGTTCACCCATCCAAGTCACAAACATCGTCCCAGCAGTTAAAATAACTGCAATCATCACAAAGGTACCTAAGGTTGGATTGTTTACAATCCCAGTTTGACTTAAGCTATTAAAACCAGCAGTGATCCCCATTGACTGAGCCACACCCAAGACAATCGTTAGATATCTTGTTGCTTGATTTAATTTCTTACGCCCAACTTCCCCTTGTTTTGACCATTCTACAAATCTAGGTACAATATCCATTTGCAATAGTTGAATAATAATAGAGGCTGTAATGTATGGCGAAACCCCCATCGAGAAGATAGAGAAGTTTTGCATGGCACTACCACTCACCATATTCAACATATTCAAAAAGGGTAAGCTACTTAAATCAGACAATCCCTTTGCATTCACCCCGGGCACAGTAATGTGCGCACCTAGGCGAAATACAAACAAGATTAAAACTGTAAATAAGATTTTTGATCTAATGTCTTTGACTTTAAAGGCGTTCTTTAATAGCTTGAACAATTAGATCACCTCGATTGAACCACCAGCAGCTTCGATAGCTTCTTGTGCTGATTTCGAGAATTTAGCTGCTTTCACAGTTAATTTTTTCGTTAACTCACCATCTGCAAGAACTTTGATTCCCGCTTTTTCGTTTTTAACGATTCCTGCTTCTTTTAGGACAACAGGAGTTACTTCTGTTCCATCTTCAAAACGGTTTAAAGTATCTAAGTTCACAACAGCGTAATCTTTACGATTAATGTTTGTAAACCCACGTTTTGGTAAACGACGGAATAATGGAGTTTGACCCCCTTCAAATCCTAAACGAACACCACCGCCTGAACGGGCTTTTTGCCCTTTTTGTCCACGGCCAGCTGTTTTACCATTACCAGATGAAGTACCACGTCCAACACGGTTACGTACTTGGCGTGAGCCCTCAGCAGGTTTTAATTCATGAAGTTTCATAGGTTTGGCACCTCCTTAAGCAATCTTCTATTACAAATCTATAAATCTTAAACTTCTTCTACGTCCACTAAATGTGAAATAGTGTTAACCATACCTTTGATTGCTTCATTGGCAGGTTTTGTAACAGTACTATTCACTTTACCTAAACCTAACGCTTTAACTGTAGCACGTTGGTTTTGAGGACGTCCGATAACACTGCGTTTTAAAGTAATTTTTAATTCAGCCATTATTTTTGTCCTCCTTAACCGATAATTTCTTCTACAGATTTACCGCGAAGTGCTGCCACTTCTTCGGCACGTTTTAATTGTTTTAGACCTTCAACAGTTGCGCGAACAACGTTAATAGGTGTGTTTGAACCTAGTGATTTAGATGTAATATCTGCTACACCAGCTAATTCCAATACGGCACGAACTGGTCCACCAGCAGCTACCCCAGAACCTTCTACTGCAGGTTTCATAAGGATACGGCCGCCACCGAATACGCCAATTACTTCGTGCGGGATAGTAGAACCAACCATAGGCACTTCAACTAAGTTTTTCTTCGCGTCTTCGATTGCTTTACGGATAGCTTCAGGTACTTCTTGTGCTTTACCAGTACCGAAACCAACGTGTCCGTTTTTGTCACCGACAACAACTAAAGCTGCGAAACGTAAACGACGTCCACCTTTAACAACTTTTGTTACACGGTTGATCGCTACAACGCGGTCTTCTAATTCCAAATGTTTTGGATCAATATAAACCATGAATGGTGTTCCTCCTTCTCCTAAAATTCTAGTCCATTTTCACGAGCAGCTTCAGCTAAAGCTTGCACGCGGCCATGGTAAAGGTATCCACCACGGTCGAAGACTACTTTTTTGATGCCTTTTTCAGCGGCACGTTCAGCAACTAGTTTACCAACAGCTGCAGCTGTTTCTGTTTTTGTTCCACCTGAAATTTCTTTATCCAAGGCAGAGGCACTTGCTAGCGTCACACCCGCTACGTCATCAATGACTTGCGCGTAGATGTTTTTGTTAGAACGGAAAATGTTCAAGCGTGGGCACTCAGCAGTACCAGAGATTTTGTTACGTACACGACGATGTCTCTTTTGACGTGTTTTGTTTTTATCTGGTTTTGTAATCACAATTTTCACCTCTTTGATTTAATGTTTACTACTAATATTTCAAGCAGTCAGCAGATTACGGAAAAGAGAAGCTGGCAGACAAGACAAAAGCATTTTATTGGAAAAATCCCATAAAATGACAGTTGCTTGTTGTTGACTTCTGTTTTCTACACAGCTGTTATTATTTACCAGTTTTACCTTCTTTACGGCGTACAAATTCACCAACATAGCGAATCCCTTTGCCTTTATAAGGTTCTGGAGGACGAACGCCACGGATGTTAGCAGCTAATTCACCAACAACTTCTTTGTTGATGCCTTTAACGATAACTTGTGTGTTCGCAGGTACTTCAAATGTTACGCCTTCTGGTGCTGTCATTTCGACAGGATGAGAATAACCAACGTTTAAAGTTAATTTGTTGCCTTGTACTTGGGCACGGTATCCGACCCCGATAAGTTCAAGTGCTTTTTGGAAACCTTCAGAAACACCAACAACCATGTTGTTGAAGTTTGCACGAGTTGTTCCGTGGATTGTTTTCATTTCTTTTGAATCGTTTGGACGAGTGAATGTCACTTCGTTTCCTTCGATGTTCATTTTGATATCAGAAGAAAATTCGCGTGTTAATTCACCTTTAGGTCCTTTAACTGTAATGTTGTTTCCGTCTTGCTTGATTTCAACACCAGCAGGAAGAACAACAACTTTATTACCAATACGGCTCACTTAGAGACACCTCCTTGTGTATTTTTTAGAATTACCATACGTAGGCGATTACTTCGCCGCCGATATTTTTCGCTCTAGCTTCTTTGTCAGTAATTACACCCTCTGATGTAGAGATGATTGCAATTCCTAGACCGTTTAATACTTTTGGTACTTCGTCAGCTTTTACGTATGCACGTAAACCTGGTTTAGAAATACGTTTTAAGTTTGTGATAACACGTTCTTCGTTTTTACCATATTTTAGGAAAACACGGATTACGCCTTGTTTGTCATCTTCGATGTATTCTACGTCGCGGATAAATCCTTCACGTTTCAGGATTTCTGCGATATCACGTTTGATTTTTGAAGCAGGTACTTCTAAAGTTTCATGTTTAACCATGTTCGCATTACGAATGCGAGTTAGAAAATCTGCAATTGGATCTGTCATGACCATTGAACTATTTACCTCCTTTATGCGAGTTTACTTGTTTACCAGCTAGCTTTCTTCACGCCGGGAATTTGACCTTTATAGGCAAGTTCGCGGAAGCAAATACGGCAAAGATGAAATTTACGATAAACTGAATGTGGACGTCCACAACGTTCACAACGAGTATAAGCTTGTGTTGAATGTTTAGCAGGACGTTTGTTTTTAGCAATCATTGATTTTTTAGCCACGTAGTTCGCCTCCTTATATTATTTTTGGAATGGCATACCTAATTGTGCCAACAATTCGCGAGACTCTTCGTCAGTGTTCGCTGTTGTAACAATTACGATGTCCATACCGCGTACTTTATCTACTAAATCATAATCAACTTCTGGGAAGATTAATTGTTCTTTAATACCTAAAGTATAGTTACCACGACCATCGAAAGCTTTTTTGCTGACACCGTGGAAGTCACGTACACGAGGTAAAGAAACTGTTACTAATTTATCTAAAAATTCGTACATTCTTTCGCCGCGTAGCGTTACTTTCGCACCGATTGGCATTCCTTCACGTAAACGGAATCCAGCGATAGATTTTTTAGCTTTTGTGATAAGTGGTTTTTGACCAGTGATTAATGCTAATTCTTCAACAGCTTTGTCTAAGTTTTTAGCATTTGATACTGCATCACCCACACCCATGTTGATAACGATTTTATCAACTTTAGGTGTTTGCATAACTGAGCTGTAATTAAATTTTTCCACCAATGATGGTGTTACTTCTTTAATATATTTTTCTTTCAGGCGGTTCATTCAGTAAGCCCTCCTTCCGCAATTTTTATTTATCTAAAACTTCACCTGTTTTTTTAGAAACGCGGACTTTTTTGCCGTCGACTTCTTTAAACGCAACTTTAGTAGCTTCTCCGTTTGAAGGATCAATCACCATTACATTAGAAACATGAATTGGCGCTTCCACTTCAAGGATTCCACCTTGTGGGGCTGCTTGGTTTGGTTTTTGGTGTTTTTTAACGACGTTGACACCTTCAACGATAACTTTATCTTGTTTAGGAAACGCTGCTAAGACAACGCCTTCTTTGTTTTTATCTTTACCAGTGATAACTTTTACTTTATCGCCTTTTTTAACAAACATTACTGTTTCGCACCTCCTTTAACGTGGGCTCGAGATTATAATACTTCTGGTGCTAGAGAAACGATCTTCATGAAGTTGTTTTCACGTAATTCACGTGCAACTGGTCCGAAGATACGTGTTCCGCGTGGGCTTTTATCGTCACGGATAATTACCGCAGCATTTTCATCAAATTTGATGTAAGAACCGTCAGCACGACGAGCGCCAGATTTTGTACGAACGATAACGGCTTTAACTACTTCACCTTTTTTAACAACCCCACCTGGCGTTGCTTGTTTGACAGTAGCAACAATAACGTCACCGATGTTAGCAGTTTTACGACCAGATCCGCCTAGGACTTTGATCGTTAAAATTTCACGTGCGCCAGAATTGTCAGCGACTCTTAAACGACTTTCTTGTTGGATCACGATGTGTATCCCCCTTTCAGATTTTGTGCTTCAATCTATTAGGAAATTCTCGTTTTATTAGATAATAACTGCTTCTTCGACTACCTCTAGTAAACGGAAACGTTTTGTAGCTGATAATGGACGAGTTTCCATGATTTTTACGATGTCTCCAACTTTCGCTGTGTTGTTTTCATCATGCGCTTTATATTTTTTAGAATATTTCATACGTTTGCCATAGATAGGGTGGTTTTTCTTTGTTTCAACGACAACTGTGATTGTTTTATCCATTTTGTCTGATACCACGCGACCTTGGTAAACTTTACGTTGATTTCTTTCTTCAGTCATACGCGTTTGGCCTCCTTCCACTATTAGTTAGCTTGTTCACGCAATACTGTTTTGATGCGTGCAATCGATTGACGTACTTCTTTAATACGTGCAGTGTTTTCTAATTGACCTGTTGCTAATTGGAATCTTAAGTTGAACAATTCTTCTTTTAATTGTTTTTCTTTATCTAGCATTTCGGCAGTGGTTAATTCTCTGATTTCTTTAACCTTCATTCGATTCACCACCCATTTCCTCACGTTTTACGATCTTAGTTTTTACCGGCAATTTGTGAGATGCAAGACGAAGAGCTTCACGAGCTACTTCTTCAGGAACGCCTGCGATTTCAAACATGATTTTACCACGTTTAACTGGTGATACCCAGCCTTCTGGTGCCCCTTTACCTTTACCCATACGTACGCCGATAGCTTTACTTGTGTAAGACTTGTGAGGGAAAATTTTAATCCATACTTTCCCGCCACGTTTCATGTAACGAGTCATTGCAATACGGGCTGCTTCGATTTGACGGTTAGTAATCCAGTGAGATTCAGTTGCTTGTAAACCCCATTCACCAAATGCTACTTCTTTTCCGCCTTTAGCTTCACCGCGCATTTTTCCGCGGAATTCACGACGGTGTTTTACACGTTTAGGTACTAACATGATTATTTCCCTCCTTTCTCAGTGTTTTTTTTCGTTGGAAGAATTTCTCCACGATAGATCCACACTTTAACTCCTAGTTTTCCGTAAGTAGTGTCCGCTTCTTCCCATGCGTAATCAATGTCCGCACGTAATGTGTGAAGTGGTACAGTTCCTTCAGAGTATCCTTCTGAACGAGCGATATCCGCACCGTTTAGACGACCTGATACTTGAGTTTTGATTCCTTTAGCGCCAGCACGCATTGCGCGTTGGATAGCTTGTTTTTGAGCACGACGGAAAGCAACACGGTTTTCTAATTGACGTGCAATTCCTTCGCCTACTAATTTTGCATCTAAATCTGGTTTTTTGATTTCAACGATGTTGATGTGAACTCGTTTGCCAGTTAATTTGTTTAATTCTTTTCTTAGGTTTTCGACTTCAGATCCGCCTTTACCGATAACCATACCTGGTTTAGCTGTGTGAATTGAAATGTTAACACGGTTTGCAGCGCGTTCGATTTCAATTGTAGATACAGCAGCATCAGCAAGTTTTGTTGCGATAAATTTACGGATTCTTAAATCTTCGTGTAAGAATTCAGCATACTCTTTTTCAGCATACCATTTCGCATCCCAGTCGCGGATGATGCCTACACGCATTCCAATTGGATGTACTTTTTGACCCACTGATTGTCCCTCCTCTTAAATGTTTAAGCTCTGTTTTCATAAAGAAAACAGCCTATTTCATGAGACTTATTTCTCTGTTACAACTACTGTGATGTGACTAGTACGTTTGTTGATTGGTGAAGCTGAACCTTTTGCACGAGGACGGAAACGTTTCATTGTTGGTCCTTCGTTAACAAATGCTTCAGATACGACTAAGCTTTCAACGTCTAAGTCAAAGTTGTTTTCTGCGTTAGCAACTGCTGACATTAAAACTTTTTCAATGATTCCAGCAGACTTGTTCGGTGTGAATTTCAAGATTGAAATTGCATCCGCAACGCTTTTCCCTCTGATAAGATCGATTACTAAACGTGCTTTACGAGGTGAAGTGCGAACTGTTTTTGCAGTTGCTTTAGCTGATGTAATTTGTTCTGACATTTGCATATCCTCCCCTCAAAATTAGCGTTTAGTTTTTTTATCGTCAGCAACGTGGCCACGATAAGTTCTAGTTGGTGCAAATTCACCTAATTTATGTCCTACCATGTCTTCTTGAATGTAAACAGGGACATGTTTCCGTCCATCATATACAGCGATTGTGAAACCTACGAATGATGGAAAAATTGTAGAGCGGCGAGACCAAGTTTTAATTACTTTTTTCTTTTCGGCACCTTGTTGTGCTTCGACCTTTTTCATCAAATGATCATCGACGAAAGGTCCTTTTTTTAAACTACGACCCATGGTGAACCTCCTCTCAAAATGTACGACACATGGTCAAAAAAATTATTTAGTACGACGACGAACGATAAGTTTGTCTGATTTAGCTTTTTTATTACGTGTTTTGTATCCAATTGCTGGTTGACCCCATGGAGATACTGGCGCTTTACGTCCAATTGGTGTTTTACCTTCACCACCACCGTGTGGGTGATCGTTAGGGTTCATTACGCTACCACGAACAGTTGGGCGTTTACGCATCCAACGAGAGCGGCCAGCTTTACCAATGTTGATTAATTCGTGTTGTTCGTTACCAACTGAACCGATTGTTGCACGGCAAGTTGCTAAGATCATACGAACTTCGCCAGAGTTTAAGCGGATTAATACGTATTTGCCTTCTTTACCAAGTACTTGCGCGCTTGTTCCAGCTGAACGGATTAATTGTCCACCTTTACCAGGTTTCATTTCAATGTTGTGGATAACTGTACCAACTGGAATGTTTTCCAATGGTAATGCGTTACCTACTTTAATATCTGCTTCTGGACCAGATACTAGGCGCATGCCTACTTCTAATCCTTTTGGTGCTAAGATGTATGCCTTAACCCCGTCTTCGTAATGAACTAACGCGATGTTAGCAGAACGGTTTGGATCGTACTCGATCGTTTTAACAACCGCTGCGACGTTATCTTTATTACGTTTGAAGTCAATCACACGGTATTGACGTTTGTGACCGCCACCTTGGTGACGAACCGTAATGCGACCGTTGTTGTTACGACCGGCATTGTTTTTTAATGGCTGTAACAATGATTTTTCTGGTGTTGAAGTTGTGATTTCAGCGAAATCAGAACTTGTCATGTTACGACGGCCATTTGTGGTAGGTTTGTACTTTTTAATCGCCACGTCTTATTTCCCTCCTACGTTGATATTGTTCAGGACTGCTTATTCAGCAGCTTCGAATAATTGAATTTCTTTTGAATCTTCAGTTAATGTAACGATCGCTTTGCGACGTTTTTTTGTATAACCTGCATATTTACCCATGCGTTTGAATTTTGGACGCACGTTTAAGATGTTTACGTTTGCTACTTTAACATCGAATGCTGATTCAACAGCTTGTTTTACTAAAGTTTTGTTTGCGCGAGTGTCCACTTCGAAAGTATATTTCTTTTCGTCCATAGCTAACATGGATTTTTCAGTGATCACTGGGCGTTTGATTACGTCTAGTAATTCCATTATGCAAGCACCTCCTCAATTTGAGTAAGAGCTGTTTGTGTTGCCAAGACTTTGTTAGCTGACACAACATCTAACACACTAACGTTATCAGAAGTTACTACAGAAACGTTTGGTAAGTTACGAGCTGATAAAGCTGCAAAGTCGTTACCATTTTCTAAAACAACTAATACTTTAGTATCGATAGACAAGTTAGCAAGAACTTGTTTGAATTCTTTTGTTTTTGGTGCATCGAAGCTTAAACCTTCTACTGCTACCAAGTTATTTTCAGCAACTTTATCTGATAATACAGATTTCATTGCTAAGCGACGAACTTTTTTAGGAAGTTTGTAGCTGTATGAACGCGGTGTTGGTCCAAAGACTACGCCACCTCCACGCCATTGTGGTGAACGGATTGAACCTTGACGAGCACGACCAGTTCCTTTTTGACGCCATGGTTTGCGGCCACCGCCACGAACAGCGCTACGGTTTTTAACTGCGTGTGTTCCTTGTCTTAATGAAGCACGTTGCATGATGATTGCATCATAGACAACACTTTCATTAGGTTCGATTCCGAAGATTTCTTCATTTAAAGTGATTTCACCGTTTTGAGTTCCATCTTGTTTGAATAATGCTACATTCGGCATTCCTTAGTTCCTCCTTTCCCTACACTTATTTAGCTTTCACAGCTGATTTGATTGTGATTAAAGATTTTTTCGCTCCAGGAATGTTTCCTTTGATTAAGATAACATTTCTTTCTACGTCCACTTTAACAACTTCAAGGTTTTGAATTGTTACGCGGTCGCCACCCATACGGCCGGCTAGTCGTTTATTTTTAAATACACGGTTAGGCGCTACTGGACCCATTGACCCAGGACGACGGTGATAACGAGAACCATGAGACATAGGTCCGCGGCTTTGGCCGTGACGTTTGATTGCCCCTTGGAATCCTTTACCTTTCGTAGTACCTGTAACATCAACAACGTCTCCTGCTTGGAAAACATCTACTTTGATTTCTTTACCTACTTCATATTCTCCTAGCTCAACATTCTTGAATTCTTTAATGAAGCGCTTAGGAGCCGTGTTTGCTTTTGCAACATGACCTTTCGCAGGTTTGTTTGATAAAACTTCACGTTTGTCTTGGTAACCAACTTGGATAGCTTCGTATCCGTCAGTTTCAACAGTTTTTACTTGTAAAACTACGTTTGGCGTAGCTTCAACTACTGTTACTGGAATTAATTCACCAGACTCAGTAAAGATTTGTGTCATTCCCACTTTTTTCCCTAAGATTCCTTTGGTCATGAGTACACCTCCATCTTAATTTTATAGTTTGATTTCAATATTAACACCAGACGGTAAGTCAAGCTTCATTAGAGCGTCAACTGTTTTTGGTGTTGGGTTCACAATGTCAATTAGACGTTTGTGAGTACGCATTTCGAATTGTTCGCGAGAATCTTTGTATTTATGAGTCGCACGAATAACTGTGTAAAGTGAGCGTTCCGTTGGTAATGGAATCGGACCTGATACGTCAGCTCCAGTTCTTTTTGCTGTTTCCACAATTTTATCCGCTGATTGATCTAAAATACGGTGTTCATACGCTTTTAAACGGATACGAATTTTTTGTTTTGCCATCTTGTTCCCTCCTTCGCCTATTTTAAAAGTAGACATAGCTCCACGAAAATTTATCCGGCATGCTCGTTCATGGCAAAGCGTCCGAGCGTGTCGCAACCTCTCGCTTCACAGCCGGCAAATCAAATCGTTGATCTACCAATGCTTTTTACACTCCTGTAAACAGCACCTTTTTGATTATACTATGAAAGGATAGTGTTAGCAAGGATTTTCTGCGTTTTTTTGAAAGAATTTTTTCTTGTTTTGAAAAGCATTTGTTTTGTTTTTCAATTCTTTTCATTCTATTTTTATAAAAAAAGAATTTGGGATTCCTTTTTTACCAGAATCTCAAATTCTTTCTTTTTTATTCTATTAACCAATCCGGCGCATTGGAATATCATTGTTATCTGGATGAACCAATAAATATTGAATAACATCAATATTGCTTGCTTGGAATGAGGCTGCACATGCTTGCAAATATAAGTCCCACATTCGATAGAAGCGCTCGCCTTTTTCGTCAACAATTTCTGCTTCTATATTATGGAAGTTTTTTGTCCAATGTTCCAACGTCAATTGATAATCTCTGCGCAAACTTTCCAAGTCAATCACTTGCAAGTCGTTTTCTGTCATATGGCCGACTAGCTCAGTGACACCAGGAATATAGCCACCAGGGAAAATATAACGATTAATCCAAGCATTTTTAGCCCCACCTTGTTGGCGACTGATCCCATGAATCAACGCCGTACCTTTAGGCGCTAAATTCCGCTGAACGACATCAAAATATTCATGTAGATTTTCCGCACCGACATGTTCAAACATCCCAACACTCGTAATATGGTCAAAAGACTCTCCTTTTAAATCACGATAATCCATCAATTTGACAGTCATTCGATCTTGTAGATCTTCTTTTTCTATAATATGGCGAATATGATGAAATTGCTCTTCACTTAATGTAATCCCAGTTGCTTTGGCTCCATATTCTTTCACCGCAGTTAAAATTAACGTGCCCCAGCCGCAGCCAATATCCAGTAAAGTGTCGCCCTCTTTGATAAACAATTTATCTAAAATATGATGAACTTTATTCACTTGCGCTTGTTCTAATGTATCTTCAGGCGTTTTAAAATAAGCACATGAATACGTCATTGTTTGGTCAAGCCATTTTTTGTAAAAATCATTTCCTAGATCGTAATGGCTGTGAATATCCTCTTGCGAACGTTTTTTTGAATGACTTTCTTTAGGAAGCCATTTAATAAATTTAGCATTGTGTAAAAAGCTATCCTTTTGGTTATACACATCATAAATCAGCGCTTGGATATCGCCTTCGATTTCAATTTTGCGATCCATGTAGGCTTCCCCTAAAGTTAACGAAGCGTTATTCAGTAAATCCTTCACAGGAATTTTTTCATTGAATACAATTTTAAAAACCGGATCCCCCGACCCTTGCCCATACTCTTTGACGGTACCATCCCAGTATGTGACTTGTGTCTTTTTTGAAAAAGACCATTTAAACAGTTGACTGTACGTTTCTTTTTCTAACATTGCATTCCCTCCATTAAATACCATTTGAAGCCAAAACAAAAAGAAGTCGCTTTCCGGTAGTTCGTCAAAACAAACACCACAGTCCGTTCTAAACTGAAGCACAGAAAAGTTATCACCCCTTCTATGTTCCGCTTCTTTTTTTGCAATTACAGTTCTATTCTACTCCTCTTTTAAAAATTTGAACATTCTTTTAACGTAATACCTACTATTGTTATTCTTTATCACAAAAAAACTAGAGCCAGTCCTTGACAGACTCCTCTAGTTCTAAATATTATGCTTTCTTACGCATCCGTTGTTCCGCATGAGTGTAAGCGCCATGCCATACGTGCCCCACATAAGGATTAACTTGAATACCGTGTTTAATCGCCGCTGCTACAAATTTTTTTGCTAAAGTTACTGCTTCTAACACCGAATAACCTTTCGCCAAGCCAGCTGTGATTGCCGCTGAAAAAGTACAACCTGCACCATGATTATAATCAGTAGGATATAATTCATTTTCCAAAAGATGCGCGGTGTGACCATCGTAAAACAAGTCCAGTGCTTTTTCACCAGCTAAGCGATGTCCCCCTTTAACCACGACATGCTTGGCTCCCATTTGTACAATTCGTTTTGCCGCTTCTTCCATCTCCGCCACGGAAGAAATTTCGCCTAAACCAGATAAGATGCCCGCTTCAATTAAATTAGGCGTGGCCACTAATGCTAATGGCAGTAAATCGTTTTTTAGGCCTTCCACACTTTTGGGTTGCAGAATTTGTGCCGTTCCCTTACAAGCAATGACTGGGTCAATCACGACTTTTTGAATTTTCTCTTGTTTAATGTACTTACTAGCCATTTTAATATTTTGTTCATTACCCATCATCCCTGTTTTCAAAGCCGCTACTGGACCGCCTGCAAAAACCGAAATCAATTGTTTTTCTAAGAGCGTTTCTGGCAATTCAGTTACTTCATGTGACCAACCTGTCGTAGGATCCATCGTCACAATCGAGGTTAAACTTGAAAATCCAAAAACTCCATACTCTTCAAATGTTTTTAAATCTGCTTGAATCCCTGCCCCTCCAGTTGAATCGGAGCCTGCAATCGTCAATACTTTTTCCATTAAATCACCTAACCTTTTTCTCCAAGTATACTGAAGAAACAAGTCTGCTAAAACAGCCAATTGGCTTATTTTTTAGCCAGCCAATTTCTAAACAAAAAAAAAGACCAGAGAATAAATTCTCTGGTCTTACGTCCGAATACCCCAGTTTTTTACGCTGGTTAAAGCTATAGTTAAAAAGTTAATTATTTAACGATTTCAGTAACAACGCCTGAACCTACAGTACGTCCGCCTTCACGAATAGAGAAACGAGTTCCGTCTTCGATAGCGATTGGGTGAATTAATTCAACGTCCATAGCAACGTTATCACCAGGCATTACCATTTCAGTACCTTCTGGCAATTCTACAACACCAGTAACGTCTGTTGTACGGAAGTAGAATTGAGGACGGTAGTTAGTGAAGAATGGAGTGTGACGTCCGCCTTCTTCTTTTGATAATACGTATACTTCAGCTTTGAATTTTGTGTGTGGAGTGATTGTAGCTGGTTTAGCTAATACTTGTCCACGTTCGATATCTTCACGTGCTACACCACGTAATAAAGCACCGATGTTGTCGCCTGCTTCAGCGTAGTCTAATAATTTACGGAACATTTCAACACCTGTAACAGTTGTTTTAGATGTTTCGTCTTTAATACCAACGATTTCAACTTCGTCACCAACGCGAACTTCACCACGTTCAACACGGCCTGTAGCAACAGTACCACGTCCAGTGATTGAGAATACGTCTTCGACTGGCATCATGAATGGTTTGTCAGTATCACGTTCTGGAGTTGGGATATATTCGTCAACTGCAGCCATTAATTCTAAGATTTTTTCTTCATAAGACTCGTCGCCTTCTAAAGCTTTCAAAGCAGAACCTGCGATAACTGGAACATCATCGCCTGGGAAATCGTATTCTGATAATAAGTCACGAACTTCCATTTCTACTAATTCTAATAATTCTTCGTCATCAACCATATCCATTTTGTTTAAGAATACAACGATGTATGGTACACCAACGTTACGTGATAATAAGATATGTTCACGTGTTTGAGGCATAGGACCATCAGCAGCAGAAACTACTAAGATAGCTCCGTCCATTTGAGCAGCACCAGTGATCATGTTTTTAACGTAGTCCGCGTGTCCTGGGCAGTCAACGTGTGCATAGTGACGAGTTTCAGTTTCATATTCGATATGAGAAGTGTTGATTGTGATTCCACGTTCTTTTTCTTCTGGAGCGTTATCGATAGAATCGTAGCTTTGTGCTTCCCCGCCACCGTGTTTTGATAATACAGTAGCAATTGCAGCTGTTAATGTAGTTTTACCATGGTCAACGTGTCCGATAGTACCAATGTTAACATGGGATTTAGAACGGTCAAATTTTTCTTTTGCCATTTTGAATGTTCCTCCTAAAAATATAAATTTTATTGTTTGTTTTATATGTGATAGACGTTACTAAAAATCGTCTGATCATCATAAGCTATTTTACACGAAATCTTGAAAAAAGGATAGTTCTAAAAACAAACCTTTTATTCTCAAGGAAAATTATGCGTTGCCGCCGTTTTTCTTGATGATTTCTTCTTGAACAGACTTAGGTACGTCTTCATAGTGGTCAAATACCATCATAAATGTACCACGTCCTTGTGTTGCTGAACGTAATGTTGTAGCATAACCAAACATTTCAGCTAAAGGTACCATCGCATTAACGATTTGAGAGTTACCGTGTGCTTCCATACCTTCAACACGTCCACGACGACTTGTTACGTGTCCCATGATATCACCTAAGTAATCTTCAGGAACAGTAATTGTAACTTTCATCATTGGTTCTAAAATAACTGGGTTTGCATTTTTAGCCGCAGCTTTCAATGCCATAGAAGCAGCTACACGGAAGGCCGTTTCATTTGAATCGACATCGTGGTATGAACCATCGTAAAGTTTTGCTTTGATATCAACTAATGGATAACCAGCAAGAACACCGTTGTTCATAGAGTCTTCTAACCCTTTTTCAACTGCTGGGATGTATTCACGAGGAACCACACCACCGACAATTGCGTTTTCAAACTCAAAGCCTTTACCTTCTTCATTTGGTGTAAATTCAACCCATACGTGACCGTATTGTCCTTTACCACCAGACTGACGAACGAATTTACCTTCTGCTTTAGTCGCAGCACGGAATGTTTCGCGGTAAGATACTTGAGGAGCACCTACGTTAGCTTCAACTTTGAATTCACGTTTCATACGGTCTACTAAAACGTCTAAGTGCAATTCACCCATACCAGAGATAACTGTTTCACCAGTTTCAACGTTTGTTTCAACGCGGAATGATGGATCTTCTTCAGCAAGTTTTTGTAGAGCCACGCCCATTTTATCTTGGTCAGCTTTTGATTTAGGTTCAACAGCGACTTGGATAACTGGGTCAGGGAATTCAATAGATTCAAGAATAACTGGTGCATCTAATGCACATAATGTATCACCAGTTGTTGTGTCTTTTAGACCAACAGCAGCAGCGATATCACCAGAGTACACTTTGTCAATTTCTTGACGAGTGTTGGCGTGCATTTGTAGGATACGACCGATACGTTCTTTTTTGCCTTTTGAAGCGTTCAATACGTATGAACCACTTTCAAGGACACCAGAATAAACACGGAAGAAAGTTAAACGACCTACGAATGGGTCAGTCATAACTTTAAATGCTAATGAAGCGAAAGGTGCTTCGTCATCAGCTGGACGAGTTGTTTCTTCGTCTGTTTTAGTATCGATCCCTTTGATAGCATCGATATCTAATGGAGATGGTAAGTAATCAAGAACAGCGTCCAACATTAATTGAACCCCTTTATTCTTGAATGCTGAACCAGCTAATACAGGGAAGAACTCAACGTTGATTGTTGCTTGACGGATACCAGCGACTAATTCTTCTTCAGTGATTTCTTCACCTTCAAGATATTTCATCATTAAGTCTTCGTCAGTTTCAGCAACAGCTTCAACTAATTTTTCGCGCCATTCTTGCGCTTTTTCTAAATAATCTTCAGGAATATCAGTTTCTTGAATATCTGTTCCCAAATCATTTGTGTAGATTTCAGCTTTCATTTTAATCAAGTCAATGATTCCAGTGAAGTCTTCTTCAGCTCCGATTGGAATTTGAATTGGATGAGCGTTTGCTTGTAAACGATCATGTAATGATTCTACTGAATAGAAGAAGTCCGCACCGATTTTATCCATTTTGTTACAGAATACAATACGAGGAACTTTATATTCAGTCGCTTGACGCCAAACAGTTTCTGTTTGAGGTTCTACACCTGATTGAGAGTCAAGAACTGTTACCGCACCATCTAATACGCGTAGAGAACGTTGTACTTCAATTGTGAAGTCCACGTGTCCTGGAGTATCGATGATATTTACACGGTAGCCTTTCCACTGTGCAGTTGTCGCAGCGGATGTAATCGTGATACCACGTTCTTGTTCTTGTTCCATCCAGTCCATTTGTGAAGCACCTTCATGGGTTTCACCGATTTTATGGATTTTACCAGTGTAGTACAAGATACGCTCAGTTGTTGTTGTTTTACCAGCATCAACGTGGGCCATGATACCAATGTTACGAGTTTTTTCAAGTGAAAATTCTCTTGCCATTTTGTATGTTTACTCCTCTCTTTATTTAAATCGATTGTAAATTGACTTTCTGCTGCCACTTTACGCGACAGACAGAGAGGATCTTACCAACGATAATGAGCAAATGCGCGGTTTGCGTCTGCCATTTTGTGTGTGTCTTCGCGTTTTTTAACAGAAGCGCCAGTGTTGTTAGCAGCATCCATGATTTCTTTCGCTAGACGTTCTTCCATTGTGTGTTCACCACGTAGACGTGCGTAGTTAACTACCCAACGTAAACCTAAAGTTGTACGACGTTCTGGACGAACTTCAACTGGTACTTGGTAGTTAGAACCCCCAACACGACGTGCTTTAACTTCAAGAACAGGCATAACGTTTTTCATTGCTTGTTCAAAAACTTCCAATGGATCGTTACCTGTAGATTCTTTGATGATATCAAATGAATTATAGATAATGTTAGCAGCAATCCCGCGTTTACCGTCAACCATTACACGGTTGATTAAGCGAGTTACTAATTTTGAGTTATAAATTGGATCTGGTAAAACATCACGTTTTGCAACAGGACCTTTACGAGGCATCCGTAACTCCTCCTTCCGAAATATGATTTTTCAAGTTGTTATTGTCTTATTATAATTAAGCTTTAGGACGTTTTGTACCGTATTTAGAGCGGCTTTGTTTACGGTCGTTAACACCGGCAGTATCAAGCGCACCACGAACGATATGGTAACGTACCCCTGGTAAGTCTTTTACACGTCCACCACGTAATAATACCACGCTGTGTTCTTGTAAGTTGTGACCGATACCTGGGATATAAGCTGTAACTTCGATTAAGTTTGACAAACGAACACGGGCATATTTACGTAAAGCTGAGTTCGGTTTTTTAGGTGTCATCGTACCCACACGTGTACAAACTCCACGTTTTTGCGGAGAGTTAACGTTTGTTTGAGTTTTCTTAAAACTGTTATATCCTTTGTTTAAGGCTGGTGAATCAGATTTTTCTACTTTAGATTTACGAGGTTTACGTACTAATTGGTTAATTGTAGGCATTCCTTGTTCTCCTCCTTCCTTACTTCGCTTCTAGTTCCACACATCCAGGTGGTTCTTTTTTCGCGATAAAAAATAATGCAATCTCTGCACTCTTTATCAAATATGCTTTGATAGACAGTCAGCACGTCCCTATAAGGAACCTGTAGATAAAGCACCTTTGTTAGGATACCACGATAAGTATCAGCTGTCAACCCTCTTCTTTCGCCTTTCGAAAAAAAGATTTTCCTTCTATTTAAACGTACTTTTCCTTTAAAAATTTTTATGACTTTTTCAAAAACTTTCTATCTTTTTTAGTTAAATAACGGTACAATATCTTTGACTATTGAAGGGGGCGGAAAACAGCGATGAATCTGAAACAAATGGTAGGAATCGAAGCTGCAAAATATGTAGAAGACGGCATGATTGTCGGTTTGGGTACTGGCTCAACAGCAAAATTTATGGTAGACGAAATTGGTCGTCGCGTAAAAGAAGAAGGATTGTCAATCGTAGGGGTTACTACTTCAAAAGAAACAGAGAAACAAGCCTTGGCCTTGGGCATTCCTTTAAAAAGTATTGATGAGGTTCCGTATGTGGATCTTACGATTGATGGCGCCGATGAAATCAGCGCTGATTTTCAAGGAATCAAAGGCGGTGGCGCTGCCTTACTTTTTGAAAAAATTGTGGCCACTTATTCAAAGAAATGTATTTGGATTGTGGATAAATCAAAAATGGTGGACGATTTAGGGGCTTTCCCGCTTCCAGTTGAGGTTGTTCCTTATGGCAGCCGCCAACTAGTGCATTTATTTGAAGAAAAAGGCTATCACCCAACACTTCGTTTAAACGCTGCTGGCGAAACATTAATAACAGATGGAGGCCACCATATCATCGATTTGCATTTAGAAAAAATTACAGATCCAGAAGCTTTGGGTTCTTATTTAGACAACTTGGTTGGCGTCGTTGAACACGGCTTATTTTTAAATATGGTTTCTATGGTAATCGTCGGTTATGAAGATGGACCGAAAACCTTACATGTTCCCGCACGTTAAGAATGTGTGAAAAAAGATTATTTATATAGGAAGGATAATATATGAAACGAATTGGTTATGCACGCACAACTATTATTGAAGACGATTTAAAAAATCAACTAACCACTCTCCAATCGTTTGGTTGTGATGATATTTTCCAAGAGACATTTGATCCTCAAGCGGAGATCAGTGTCTTAGACGAAGTCGAAAAACTTCTTTCTGCTGGGGATACACTTATTGTTTGTAAATTGCACCATTTAGGTAAAACAACCCGCCAATTAACAGACTTTATGAAAATGTTAAAGGAAAAACAAGTTGATTTTGTCAGCATTTCAGAAGGAATTGATACTCACCTTCCAACAGGTGAAGCCTATTTCCAATTAATGGAGAGCTTATCTGCGATGGAATGTGCACTAATTAAAGAACGAACACTCGTTGGGCTCCACAAAGCTCGTGAAAACGGAAAAGTAGGTGGACGTCCAAAAATCGATGGACGCACCGTCCGCAAAATCCGTGCATTATATTATGAAAACAAAGAAACAATCCAATTTATTTCTAATAAATGCGGCGTTTCGGTGGGCACTTGTTATAAGTACATCAATTTACCTGAGACAGATGTCGAACGGCTGTATTCCTAAGAATAAAAAAGAAGTCCTTCAGATGGGGCTTCTTTTTTGATTCGATTTCACTCTAATTTTTCAGCAACTTTCACGTTTTTTTACTATTTTCCATTGGAAATCTTGCGCAAAACGGTGTACAATAAACGTGGAAATCTTATTTTCAGAAAACTAAACTCAAAGGAGAGCTTATACATGCCAAAATTAGTTTTTTCTCGTCATGGACTTAGCGAATGGAATGCCTTAAACCAATTTACTGGATGGGCTGACGTAGATTTAGCACCTGAAGGTGTTGAAGAAGCAAAAGAAGGCGGCCGTAAAATTAAAGAAGCAGGCATCGAATTCGACGTTGCTTATACTTCTGTTTTAACTCGTGCCATCAAAACTTGTAACTATTTACTAGAATACTCAGATCAATTATGGGTGCCTCAAATCAAATCTTGGCGCTTAAACGAACGTCACTATGGTAAATTACAAGGACTAAACAAAAAAGAAACTGCTGAAAAATACGGAGACGAACAAGTCCACATCTGGCGTCGTTCTTACGATACTCTTCCTCCATTAATGGAAGCAACAGATGAAGGTTCTGCAGCAAACGACCGTCGTTATGCAATGTTAGACCAACGCGATATTCCTGGTGGCGAAAACTTGAAAGTTACTTTGGAACGTGCATTACCATTCTGGCAAGATGAAATTGCGCCAGCTTTAAAAGACAACAAAACTGTCTTAGTAGCGGCTCATGGTAATTCATTACGTGCTTTAGCTAAACACATCGAAGGCATTTCTGATGAAGATATTATGGATCTTGAAATCCCAACAGGTAAACCATTAGTTTATGAATTAAACGATGATTTAACTGTGAAAGAAAAATACTACTTATAAGAACTTGTTTTTTATTAACAAAAGCGGTTTGCCAAGGCAAACCGCTTTTTTATGGATTAAATAAATTGACTTTCGGTTAAACAATCTTTATAAATCGCTACTATATCCGCTGCATCCAATGGTACATAAGCCTTTTCGGCAATTGCACTATGGTCCACAGCTTGTTGTGCCATTTCTTCAAATTTATCTGCTTCGATGCCAACTTCTGGTAATGTCATTGGAATGCCACAAGCCACAAAGTAATCATACAATGCTTGAATACCTTTTTTCGCTGCTACTTCCTCTTCTTGTTCGACTATTCCCCACACATTTCGAGCAAACTGTGCAAACTTGCCTACGGTTTGTTCAGACAAAACGTAATTCATCCAACGAGGCGTTAAAATTGCTAAGCCAATCCCATGCGTAATGTCATAAAACGCACTTAATTCATGTTCCATTGGGTGACAAGACCAAACACCTTGTTTGCCGCGCCCTGTTAAGCCATTTAAGGCTAAACTACTTGCCCACATTAAATTAGCACGTGCATCATAATCTTCTGGATTTTCTAAAGCAATAGGACAATTTTTGATAACCGTTCGCATTAAGCCTTCTGACACAAAATCTTGGACGTCTGTGCCTGTCGAAATACTAAAATAGTTTTCAATCAAATGACTGAAAATATCCGCTGAGCCAGCTGCTGTTTGATTTTGAGGAACCGTAAAAGTATTCGTTGGATCCAAGAACGAAACTTTTGGAATCATATTCGGACCACCAAAGCCTAACTTTTGATTGGTTTCTAAGTTAGAAATGACAGCACCTGCGTTCATTTCACTACCTGTCGCTGCTAAAGTCAAGATGGTCACGATTGGTAAAGCAGGACCAGTATACCCTTTTCTGGCTGCAATGACTGTCCAGATATCTTCTTCCGAATAAAAGCCCGCAGCTATTGCTTTGGAACAGTCAATGGTTGAACCACCGCCAACTGCTAAAATAACATCGACTTGGTTTTCTTTACACAACTCAATTCCTTTTCTAACGGTTTCAATGCGCGGGTTTGGTTCGACACCGCTCAACTCAATCAGTGTATGCCCGTTTTTTTGGGCCAAATCAGTAATTTGTTGGTACAAGCCATTACGTTTGATACTACCGCCACCATAAACAAGTAAGACATTTTTGCCAAATTGATCTAACACAGCAGGTAATTCGTCTAAACGATCTTTCCCAAAACGGATGTCTGTTGGTACATAAAAATTAAAGTTTTCCATTCTTTCATCCTCCATTCAATCCTCTTACGCATTTATCATACTATTTTTTCAAAAATCCGCCAATAAAAAAGCCGAGCAAATGACAGTTGCTTTCACAACGACCGATTGACCCAGCTTTTGATTCTTTTTTATAACGAATCGCTTGTTTTGATTAACAAATAAAGAAAATAAGGCGCACCGATGATCGCAACAATAATCCCTGCAGGCATTTCTCCATTGCCAGGCAATAGCCGACCAATCGTATCACTAACCAATAAAAGTAAACTCCCAAACAACGCCGCCAATGGCAATACCTGTTTTTGTTGCGTAAAACCACATTTGCGAGCAATATGTGGCGCAAGTAAACCTAAAAAATTAATTCCCCCTGTAACGGAAATCGCTGATGCCGCCAACATCACCGCTAACAGCAACGAAACGATTCGTTCTTTTTTCACAGCAATACCTACAGAAATAGCTGTTTCGTCCCCCAATTGAAAAATATCCAACAGACGATGACGCTTCATCGCAAAAAAGAACCCGATGACTAGCCAAGGCAACAAAGCGCCCACAAAGAACCAATTACTGCCCCAGATACTGCCTGCTTGCCACATTGTAACAAAACGGTACTTTTCAGTGTCAATTTTTGATGTAATTAATAAGGTGAGTGCTGAAATACCCGTACTCAAAATGACACCCGCTAAGACCATTCGAACTGGCGTCAATCCTAAACGATGATGATACGCAATTACCAAAATCCCAACAGCCGCTAGCAAGCCGCCAACTAAGGCCACGAGCGGAAGTGCAAACGTCGTGATACTTGTCGTCTCAACAAAACTAATAAACAAAATCACTGCCAAACCCGCACCCGCATTAATGCCTAAAATCCCAGTATCTGCTAACGGATTCCGAGTAATCCCTTGAAGAATAGCGCCGCTTAAGCCTAAAGCTGCGCCCGCTAGGACCGCAAGCACAATCCGTGGTAACCGAAAATCCCAAACTAACAGTTGTTTGGCCTGACTTCCCTGTCCCAAAAGAAGGGCTTTTAAATCCATGACGGAAACAGATAATTCCCCTTGCGTTAAACTGATACAAGCCGTTAGGATAATCCCAACTATTAAGATAGCCACCCAACGGGACACTTTTTTCTGTGTCATCCTAGTTGCCCTCCTTTACGAAATAAATAAAGAAAGAATGGGATGCCAATTAAGGCCGTGATAATCCCAAATGGTGTTTCAAAAGGCGGATTCACCATTCGAGCGATTAAATCTGCCACCAAAACGAGGAGCGCACCGCCTAACGCTGAGAACGGAATCAAGCGCCGGTAATTTTCTCCAGAAACTGTTCGCATCACATGAGGCACCACCAAACCAACAAAACTGACCGAGCCAACTAGCGCCACAGACAATCCTGATAAAAGCAAAATCGTTATACTGGCAAACAACCGAATACGCTGCGGATTTCGCCCCAAACCAATTGTTGCATCATCGCCAAACCGTAAAATAGTCACCGACGGACTAATCAGAATTGCTAATGCAAATGCGCCCAGAAAGATAGGGACGACTATTTTTAATTGTGCCCAAGAAATAACGCTGACACCGCCAAGAAACCAAAACGTTAACTCTTGACTCAAATTGAACTGAATGGCTAAGAATTGACTAAATGATAAAAAAAGGGCACTAATACCAGCTCCCACTAAGGTCAGACGCATGGGGCTTGCTCCTCGAATTGAATGATTAGAAAGATAATAAATCAGTGCCACACTCACGCCGGCACCAAGAAAAGAAACAACTAAAAGCCACCAATAACTTGCCTGAGGGAGGAAAGCAAAAACAAGCGCCAAGCCCAAGCCAGCCCCAGCATTGATACCCAGCAAGCCAGAATCTGCCAATGGATTTTGTGTAATCCCTTGCGCTAACGCCCCACTCACCGCTAAACTTGCCCCCACAAAAGCGGCCCCTAAAATCCGCGGCAACCGAACCGTTTGGATGACTTGATGCGCTTGATTGGTCGCATCGAAGTGCGTAAATGAATCAATAATCGTTTGAATCGAAACCGACGTCGCACCAAACATCAATGACAGAAGCATTGTCCCCAGTAGCAAAAAAAGACAGACAAGCAACACTTGCCATTGGTGTCTATAAAATCCGCTTATGCCTTTCATCCATCCAGCTCCATTTCCATCAACTCATAAGAAAGCACTAGTGGCCGCTGTGTCTGACTATGATAACTAATTTCTGCTTGAATAGCGAAAACATCTGCTAAGCCAGTAACAGTAATCACTTCTTGCGGTGTTCCCTCATTGATAATCTTTCCCTCTTTCATCGCAATCACGCGATCAGAAAAACGAGAAGCTAAATTAATATCATGAATCGTCATCACGATAGTTTTCTGATGTTCTTGATTAATTCGTTTTAACACATTTAAAATTTCTAGCTGATGCGCTGGATCCAAATAGGTGGTCGGTTCATCTAAAATTAAAATATCTGTATCCTGCACTAGCGCCATAGCAATCCAAACCCGTTGACGTTGTCCACCTGATAAAATCGCCACAGACTCTCTAGCTAATTCAGTTAAGCCTGTTAATTCTAATGCCCATTGTATGTACTCTTGATCTTCTGTGGTGACACTTTTCCAGCCCGATTGATATGGATACCGCCCGAAAGAGACGAGGTCAAAAACAGATAAATCGATTGTATTTTCTGGCGTTTGTGATAAGATCGCTAGTTCTTGCGCCACTTCTTTTGAAGAAAAATGTTGAAGTTCTTGGTTCTTAATGAACACCTTGCCTTTCTCAGCTGGCAAAATACGCGCAAGTGTTTTTAACAAGGTCGATTTGCCACAACCATTTGGTCCAATAATACTTGTAATAGTTCCCGCTTCAAATGAACAGTTCAGCGCTTCACTAATCACTTGACGACCATATCCTGTAGTTAAGTCCTCTGCCTCTAAATAATTCATAACCATTCCTCTTTAATTTTTCTGTCGTTATTTTACATTTATTGAGAATCGTTCTCACTCATTGTTCCTTGATTATAAAAGACCCTTCCTTAAAAAGCAATGTTTCTTCCAATCAAAAAAACGAATTATCTAAAAAATGCAACTTATTTGCTCAAAAAAGCAAGCGATGATTGACAAACGGTCGTTTTTAACTGATAATGAGAATCGTTATCAACTAAAAATAAAGGAGTTACACAATGAAACTTTTAAAAAAGACGGTCCTAATTGGTACAACCCTTCTTCTTGGTTCATTCTTACTCGCAGCTTGTGGTAATACGAATAAAGAAGCCAACAACGCTGACAAAACACATGAAGTAACAGATACCTTAGGCAATAAAGTAACCGTCCCCGCGAAACCCAAACGGATTATTGCGAGTTATTTAGAAGATTATCTAGTTGCATTAGGAGAAAAACCAGTGGCACAATGGACAGTTGGACAAGGCAGCATTCAAGATTATTTAGCGAAAGAATTGAAAGATGTCCCCACTATTTCCTATGACTTGCCATATGAAGCGGTTCTAAAATTTGAACCTGACTTATTATTAATCAGTTCATCTGCTCTAGTTGAAGGCGGTAAATACAAAGAATACAGTAAAATTGCGCCAACTTATGTAGTCAAAAACGGCGAAAATGTCACCTGGCGTGATCAATTGGAAGATATTGCCACTGTTTTAGATAAAAAAGAACAAGCGAAAAAAGTGTTAGAAGATTATGATACCTTAACCAAAGGCGTCCAAGAAGACCTCGGCAAAAAGGATGCTGGCAAATCTGCGGCAGTCTTATGGGTAACCAACAACCAAGTCTTTATGGTTAGCGATAATCGCTCAAGCGGAACCGTGCTCTATCAGGACTTAGGCCTCCAAGTTCCAAAATTAGTGGAAGAAATTTCTAAAAACGCTACTGCGGATTGGAATCAAGTTTCTTTAGAAAAATTAGCTGAGCTTGACGCAGACCACATTTTCCTTGTAAACAGCGATGAATCAGCACCTCTTTTCCAAGAAGCAATTTGGAAGAACTTACCTGCTGTGAAAAATAACCAAGTTCATACCTATGATAAAAAAAGTAGTTGGTTATACAACGGACCTATTGCGAATACTCAAATTGTTGAAGATGTAAAAAAAGCGCTCTTAAATTAAAAAAATGCTTGGATGATTGTTTTCATCCAAGCATTTTTTTAATTAGCAATTGCCGTTTCTAAACCAACTTCAATCATTTCATTAAACGTCGTTTGGCGTTCTTCTGCCGTTGTTTCTTCGCCTGTCACCAAGCTATCACTTACCGTCATAATCGCCAATGCTTCTACATCAAATTTTGCTGCTAAATAATATAACATTGCCGCTTCCATTTCAATCGCTAATACCCCGTATCGACCTAAACGAAAGACATCATCTAAGCTATCTTTGTAAAAAACATCATCTGACAATACGTTACCAACATGGGTAGTAAAGCCTTTTGCTTTAGCAATTTCGTAAGATTTGAGTAAAAGATCAAAGCTCGCAATTTGTGGAAAATCATATTTAGGAAAATCATTGCGAATCGCGGAAGAAGGTGTCGCTGCTGCTTGTGCGATAACTAATTCACGAACGTTGACTTTTTCTGAAATAGAACCACACGTACCAACACGAATTAACTTCTTCACATTGTAAGAGTTAATTAACTCATGGGCATAAATACCTGCTGAAGGCATCCCCATCCCTGTTCCTTGGACCGAAACACGCTGTCCCTTATACGTTCCTGTGTAACCTAACATCCCACGAACTTGATTATAGCAGACAGGATTCTCTAAAAAAGTTTCCGCAATATATTTTGCTCGGAGGGGATCCCCTGGTAGTAAAATTTTATCGGCAATTTCACCTGGTTTTGCTTCGATATGCACACTCATTCTGGTTTACTCCTTTTTTATAAAGCTGCTAGTGTTGCTTTCACTAACTCTTTGAATTGTCCTTTAACGCGTTCAGTTGTTTCAACTACTTCTGCATGATTTAAGCTACTTTGCATACCAGCTGCTAAATTCGTAATACAAGAGATGCCTAGTACTTTCATGCCACTATGCACAGCTACAATGACCTCCGAAACAGTTGACATGCCAACTGCATCTGCACCCATCGTCCGTGACATCCGAATTTCTGCAGGCGTTTCATATGTCGGGCCAGAAAAGCCCATATACACGCCTTCTTTTAAGTCAATATTTTGTTCCGCAGCCACTTTTTTTGCCACTTCCCGATATTCTTGCGTGTAAGCATGACTCATATCTGGAAAACGCGGCCCGATTTCTTCATCATTTTCACCAATTAACGGATTATCGCCTGTAAAATTAATGTGGTCATTGATTAACATCAAATTCCCCGGTGTATATGTTTCATTTACGCCACCAGCTGCGTTGGTTACAATCATTGAATGAATGCCTAAAGCAGCCATCACACGAACGGGATAAGTGACCGTTTGCATCGAATGTCCTTCATAATAATGAAAACGTCCTTGCATCGCCAAAACTTTTTTTCCAGAAAGCGTTCCGTAAACTAATTGTCCAGCATGTCCAACGACTGTTGAAACAGAAAAATGGGGAATTTCAGAGAAAGGAATAGCAATCGCATCGGTTATTTCATTAGCTAATTCACCTAACCCTGAACCTAAGATTAGACCGAAGTCTGCTTGTTGCACCCCTTTTTCTTTCAAAAACTCAGTTGTTTCGTTTAAATGGTTCGTTAACGTTGTCATGTGTTGCCTCCTCGAATTATTGTAATTGATTTAAAAAGCTTTGACCGTTTTCCGTTGCAGGAACTTCAAAGTTTTCAGCAATCGTTGCTGAAATATCTGAATAAAATCCTTGTGGCAAGCTGCCTTGTTTTGTCATTTTTTTACTATAAGCCAATAAAGGCACATATTCACGTGTGTGGTCTGTTCCTGGGAAAGTTGGGTCATTCCCGTGATCTGCTGTAATTAAAAGCAAATCATCTTCGGCCATAGCTGCCATAATCTCTGGCAAACGACCATCAAAATCTTCGATGGCTTTTGCATAGCCCTTCACATCACGACGGTGGCCATACAGCGCATCGAAATCCACTAAGTTAGTAAAACTTAAACCTGTGAAATCTTTATTCATGACCGTTAATAATTGATCCACCCCATCCATATTGCTCTTCGTGCGGATAGCTTCAGTAATTCCTTGTCCATTAAAGATGTCGTTAATTTTCCCAACAGCGATCACATCATTGCCGTTTTCTTTCAACGAATCTAAAACAGTATGGCCAAAAGGATCTAAAGCATAGTCATGACGGTTACTGGTTCGAGTGAAATTACCTGGTTCACCAACATACGGGCGAGCGATAATCCGACCAATCATATAAGGTTCGTCTTTCGTAATGTCACGAACATATTGACAAATTTTATACAATTCTTCTAATGGAATAATGTCTTCATGCGCCGCAATTTGTAAAACAGGGTCTGCTGAAGTATAAACAATTAAATCCCCTGTTTTCATTTGATGTTCGCCATAATCATCAATGACTGCTGTCCCGCTATATGGTTTGTTACAAACAACTTTTCGCCCAGAAAAATCTTCAATTTGTTTCAGCAATTCTTCAGGAAAGCCGTTTGGGAATACTCGAAAAGGTTTTTTGATGTTCAAGCCCATAATTTCCCAGTGACCGGTCATAGTATCTTTTCCAACAGAAATTTCTTCTAATTTGGTGGCATAGCCATCGTGGTCTGCCACTGCTTTGACACCTGTTAAAGGAGCAATAGTTCCCAATCCAAGTTTTTCTAAATGAGGAATGGTTAGTCCCGCTTCTTTGGCAATATGACCTAGTGTATCACTGCCGACATCTCCAAATTTTTCAGCATCTGGTGCTTCACCAATACCGACTGAATCTAGTACGATTAAATGAACACGTTTAAACACACTTGCTTCCTCCTCTAAGGTCGTAAATACGTCAAGAATGACAATTATTTTACGCTAGCCTTTTAAATAGTCTCGAGAATCAAACAGAATAATCTATTTATTCTCAGCTCTTCAATTATACCATGAATCCGCTATTATTGCGTGTTTAAGACTGGCTTATATTTTAGAAAAAGCAACTTTTTCTAAAATATAAAGAAATAATTACACTAAAAAAGCCCCAGGCTGTTCCCTAGAGCATTGCTGAGATTCCTTCAATTTTCTTCTTAAAAATGAACGCATAAAATCCTTTTGTCATTGTAATATTCCTACAAGAACTGCTTCAAACTAATTGTTTGTCTTTGAAAGGCTTCTTTTACTTTATTACCAAACTGTCCTTTAAGAGCCGTTCCTAGTTGTTGCTGCCTTGTCCCAAAACTTGTTGCTGCTTCGACGACTAGCTTGCGATGCCTTTGATTTGCCTGATTCTTCTCCTGAGCAACCCGTTGTTGCATTGCTACTCCTACAGAACGAACATTGGCTTTATCTGCACTTCTAGCTAACTCCTTTAACAACCGTTGAATCATTTCGTCCACTAAATTACCTCTTTTCATTGCTTCGTTTTTGATACTCACTTCGATAAGTTTGTTCTAAATCCTCTATTTTATGGTTTATTTTTCGTTGTTCTAACTGAATCGTTTCTTGAAACTGTTCAATTATTGTTGAATAGTCCCTTTTCGCTCGATGCAAAGGTTCTCCGTCTAGCGCCAAGCTATTTAAGGCACTTCTTAAACGTTGCTCAGCTTCCATTACCATTTGTTCTCCGTGCGACTGTGCTCGTCGTAAATCGTCACTTTGTTCTTCTAATCCTTGCCGTTCTCTGCGATAATTCGCTTGTAATTCATCCAATGTCATTTTTTGCTCCTATCTAAATTGATTAGCCAGTTCGCTATCGCGGGCAACGATTTCTGCTAATTTGGCGGTGATTTCCCGTTCTAAAGCATCAAAGGTGGCGCTTTTTTCTTTGGCTTGTTGAATACGCAGTTCATGGGTTTCTTTTGGTTGAAACACCTGACTTTGCTTGGTGACACCCACACTAGCTAAGGCTTCCATAATTTCAGCTTCAGTTAACATCTGAACAGAATTTCTAGCCGCACGAAGTCCTGCTTCCCAATTTTGCTCCAAGGTTCGAATCGCTTCTTGATGAATGCAAATCACTCGTTCCATGGCATATTTTGCATTGCGAGCTGCTATTTGAACCACGGCTCTGGCTTGAGCATCCTCCAAATAAATTTGTTGACTACTTGATAAACCGCTACCATTTTTCAGTAACTTTTTCTTCAAAATTTGTAAATTTGCCAATTCACTGGCAAAAACTGTCATGGATTTTCGCTCTTGTCCTTGAAGGCTCGCTTCTAAATTGTGTTCATTATCAGGAATTACCAAATAACCATCTGCATCAAAGAGCCAATTGGCTAAATCATGAGACTTCAACGGATTTTGCAAGCCCATTTGCAAAGCCACTTTGATTTCGGCGCCGGTACCATTGCCCATTAAATTACCTACAATATCCGCCTGATTGCGATAATTGGTTAACCAGCCAGGATTTTCAGCGACCCACTTTTTAGCAGCTGGTGTCAACACCTCATAGGGATCTGGCCCATTAAAACCGACATTTTTCCATTGATTTTCCGCGGCAATATACAACGCTAAATATTCCCCTAAAGAATGTCCGGTAGTAGAAAAAGTGGCCTCGCTGTATTCTTGTTTGACTGCCTCAGCAAAAGCCACTGCCGAACTCAGTTGCCCAGCCAAACGTTGTGGACTCCGTGCATCAGAAAAACCAGGAGATGCCGTTTTGTCCCAAAAACCACCAATCGTGCGCAAGTCCGTTTCCACATCTTTCCAATCACCAGGATTGGTGCCAGCATAACTAATCACAATTTGCGACAAATCAGGAACCCCTTGCTTATCTAAAGGAGCCACAGCCATCGCTTGCATCCCATCCGTCTGAGAATTCTCTTGGATTTTGAGGATTTGGAATTCAGTACCACCAAGACTATGAATAACATTCTCTTTTATTGTAGGAGAATATTTCTTATCTTTTGGATCCAGCCAATAAACAGCACCACTTATTTTATTATAACTTTTGTCTGTTATACTCAAATTGGCTCCTCCTGTCCATTAGAAAATGTCACTCTAACAACATTTTTAGTTATTCCTTTTTTCTGAACTTCTCTGTCGACGACTCCATAATCATCAATTTCATTACTATTTTTTACAAATCCATAATCAAAATAAGCAGTGCTACCAGTAGTATTTTTCAACGTCACAACAATCCTGTACGATCCCGTCATAGTATTAAATCCTGTTCGTTCAATCTCTACCTCTGCTATATCCGCAAAGGTATTTTTCAATACTTTCACTGATTGTTTCTCTACTGCTAGTAAATCTTGTTCTTTTTGTTCTGCCCGTTTGTCCATAAATACTTTCCCTCCAATGCCAATTAGGATGATTCCTAAAATCAATAAAATACCTACTCTAATTCCTTTTTTATTCATAGCTCCTCCTTTTATTTATTCATAGTTAATTGCTTAACCTATGTATCTTCATCTGATATTTATGTTTGACACAACAGCCATCGCTTGCATCCCATCCGTCTGAGAATTCTCTTGGATTTTGAGGATTTGGAATTTTAAATTTCCAAATTTACGTATTCTTCCTTCTTTAATACTCGGTGTATATCTTTTATGCTTAGGGTCTAGCCAATAAACTCTATCACTTAATTGATTATAGTCTTGGTCAGTTATCATTAAATCAACTCCTCCTTCCCATTAGTGTATGTTACTTTTACTGAAGTAGTTGTGACTCCTTCTTTTTGTACCGCTTCATCTTCTACTCCATAATCTCCCAATTCATTCCTCTCTTTCCAAAATCCATAATCAAATTTTACAGAGTCGTTATTCTTATTAAACATTGTCACATACATTCCATACGACCCTGTCATTTCGTTTTTTCCTGCTTCATGGAATTTGACTTCCTTAATATCCGCAAAGGTATTTTTCAGTACTTTCACTGATTGTTTCTCTACTGCTAGTAAATCTTGTTCTTTTTGTTCTGCCCGTTTGTCCATAAATACTTTCCCTCCAATGCCGATTAGGATAATTCCTAACACCAATAAAATACCTACTCTAATTCCTTTTTTATTCATGACTCCTCCTTTCTTTATTTAGAATCGAGACTTTGATAGCGTTTTACTTTTTAGTTTAACATAGCAAAAAGAAATGAATTTTCAATTTCTTGTACTTCACTAGAAAAAATTGAGAAAATAAGTACTAGGAAAAGTTCTCTCGCTAAAGTTGTTTGAAGAACAATCAAAAAAACTGCCCGTTATTTTACAACGGACAGTTTTAAATCTATTTCGTTTTGACGTAATTTTTCCCGTTCGCTTTTGGTCCCGATGATTTTCCGAAGAACACAACTAGGACTAAAATGGTCAATACGTATGGTGCTGCTTGTAGATAAACTTTTGGAATTTCTGAAATAATTGGTAGGTTTTCCCCAGCAATACTCAAGTTTTGTGCAAAACCAAAGAATAAGGCTGCGCCCATTGCCCCAAGTGGATTCCATTTACCAAAGATCATTGCGGCCATTGAAATAAACCCTTGTCCTGCAATTGTGGTAATCCCAAAACGACCCGCAATACTTTGAGCAAAGACAGCTCCGCCCATACCGCCTAAGAAGCCGGATAGCAAGACGCCAGAATAACGCATTAAGTAGACATTAATTCCCAATGTATCTGCCGCTTGTGGATGTTCCCCCACAGAACGTAACCGTAAGCCAAAACGTGTTTTATAAATGACAAACCAAGCTAAAATCGCAATCAAAATTGCTACGAAAGCTGGCAAAGAGGTTTTTGCAAAGAATAGTTCACCAATTACTGGAATTTTTGACAATCCTGGGAAAGAAAAATAGCCAAATGATTGTGTAATCATATCTGTTTGTCCTTTTTGATAAATAACTTTTACTAGGAAAACCCCTAGCGCCGGTGCCATCAAGTTAATGACAGTACCACTGATAATATGATCTGCTCGTAAGTTAATAGTTGCAACGGCATGTAAGAGAGAAAAGACAATCCCGACAACGCCTCCTACTAAACAAGCAATCCATGGTGTCGCCGCGCCAAATGTATCAGCAAACGTCAAGTTAAAAACGACCGAACTGAAAGCGCCCATTACCATAATACCTTCCAAACCAACGTTAACCACACCACTTCGTTCTGAGAACGTTCCGCCTAATGCTGTCAAGATGAGCGGAGTTGCATACACTAATGTTTGCGTGATGATTGAGGAAATTGTTGCTAAATCCATTAGATGTCTCCCCCCTCTTGATTGTTTTTGTCTGGCGCCGCTTCAATTGTTTCTACAATCGCTACTTCTTTTTTACTACCAGACGCTTTTGCTAACAAGAAACGAATTAAATAACTAATTCCCACAAAGAAAATAATCGCTGCAATAACAACATCAACTAATTCGGTTGGTACACCAGCTATCAACGGCATTCCTTGTCCACCAAGTTTTAACATTCCAAACAGTAATGCGGAAAGTAAAATCCCGATTGAGCTACCTGCTCCTAATAGAGACACGGCCATACCATCGAACCCAATGCTCAACGATGTGTTTTGAATAAAGAAGTTTTGGAAAGTCCCCAATCCTTGGACCGCACCACCTAAACCAGCCAGCGTTCCTGAAATCATCATGGATAAAATAATCGTTCGCTTGCTGCTCATTCCAGCATATTCAGAAGCAAATGGGTTTAACCCCACCGACCGAATTTCAAAACCAAGCGTTGTTTTTTTCATCAAGAACCACACAAGAATAAGGAAAATGAAGGCCAAGAAAATGCCAATGTTCAAACGAGAGCCATCACTGATACTTGTTAAAAACGGTGAGCGTAATGATGCATTCGCACCAATCATTTTGGTAATCCCTTTATTCGCCATAATACTTGGTTTCATGACATTATTAGCAATATGATTTCCTGTGTATAATAAAATATAATTCAACATAATCGTAACAATAACTTCACTCGTCCCAAAATAGGCACGCAAGAAACCTGGAATGGCTGCTGCTAAAGCTCCTGCAACCGCGCCAACAATAATCGCCACCGGCAACGCAATCATCCGGGGTGCATCAGGCATGGATAAAGCGACCCAAATACTAGCCACCCAACCACATAAGGCTTGTCCTGAAAGCCCGATATTAAAGAATCCAGCCGAATTTGCCACCGAGAATCCTAAAGCGGTAAAAATCAACGGAGCTACGGTGACAAAAATCTCACCAATACTTTTCTTTCCTTGGAAAGCTGTTTCAAACATCGCTTGATACCCAGCCACTGGGTCATAGCCAAAGATAACCATAATAATTGCCCCTAAGAGGAAACCCATAATAACAGATAACACAGGGACTAAAATATTTCTTATTTTTTCAGAACGATTATTCAACAGTTTCACCTGCCTCTACTTTTGATAACTCAGCACGGGCTTCTTCCAATGAGTAGCCAGCCATTAACAAGCCCAATTCATTTTCTGTCGTTTCTTTCGGATCAACAATTCCGACAATTTCCCCCGCATGAATAACAGCGATACGATCAGAAACGTTTAAAATTTCATCTAATTCAAAACTTACTAATAAAACAGCTTTATTTTTATCTCTTTGTTCAATTAGTCGACGGTGAATGTATTCAATAGCTCCGACATCTAAACCGCGTGTTGGTTGAGAAACAATCAACAAATCTGGATCGCGGTCCACTTCTCGGGCAATAATTGCTTTTTGCTGATTCCCACCTGAAAGCGCCCGAGCTGGTACTAGTTCATTAGGAGTCCGTACATCATATTCTTCAATTAATTCACGGGCGTGTTTGTTAATCATTCGATAGTTTAAAATACCTGTTGAACTGTATGGTTTTTGGTAATACGTTTGTAGGCCAATATTTTCAGCCAATGTCATCTCTAATACCAAGCCATATTTATGTCGGTCTTCAGGAACGTGGGCGACACCCATTTCCGTAATTTCCCGAGGTTTGCGATTAGTAATCTCTTTTTCATTCAAATGAATGGACCCGTTTTCGACTTTGGTTAATCCTGCTAAGGCTTGGATTAATTCTGTTTGTCCATTGCCATCAATCCCCGCAATCCCAACAACTTCCCCTGCTCGGACATCTAAGCTAAGATTTTTCACTGCATCTAAGCCGCGGCTTTCTTTCACTACTAAATCTTTAATTGATAAAATTGTTTCTTTCGGTTGCGCTGGTTTTTTCTCTGTTTTGAAGGAAACAGAACGACCCACCATCATATCGGCTAACTGTTGCGAAGAAACATCTTTCACATTGACGGTGCCAATACTTTGCCCCCGGCGAATAACCGTACAACGGTCCGCCACTTTTTTAATTTCATCTAACTTATGTGTAATTAAAATGATCGATTTGCCTTCATCGGTTAGTTCTTTCAAAATAATCATTAATTCATCAATTTCTTGTGGCGTTAATACTGCGGTTGGTTCGTCAAAAATTAAAACGTTCGCACCACGATATAAGGTCTTTAAAATTTCAACCCGTTGTTGCATACCTACAGAAATATCGCGAATATAGGCATTGGGATTTACATCCAACCCGTATTGCTTAGACACTTCTTCAATCTCTTTTTTCGCTTTTTTCCGGTCTAAAATACCGCCATGGGTAGGTTCACTACCTAAGATAATATTTTCAGTCACAGTAAAGGCTTCAACTAACATAAAATGCTGATGGACCATTCCGATTCCTAAACGATTGGCTGCAGTAGGACTTGTAATGTTGACTTTTTCGCCATTCATATAAATCTCACCTGAGGTCGGTTCCAATAGCCCTGATAAGATATTCATCAAGGTCGACTTGCCTGCACCATTTTCACCTAGCAGTGCGTGGATTTCACCAGGTTTTACTTGTAAATCAATTTGGTCGTTGGCTTTGAACGTCCCAAATTCTTTGGTGATTTTACGCATCTCAATTACGTTTTCTTCTTGAGACAAGGTCTATTCACTTCCTAACAAAATTATATTGGCAATACTTTAGAGGGTAATTTTGACCCTTAACTAAGTAGTTGAAGAACCTCAACTATTTAGTTAAAAATCCAAACATCATAAAGGGTTCCCTTGGCAGCCGTCGCTGCCAAGGACCACTTTATTTTTAGAAGGAACAATAATGAGCCCTTCTTTTTTCATTTAGGAGCTTAAATTATTCTGGTTTTTCTGGGACTTTTACGTCACCTGAGATTACTTTATCTTTTGCTGTTTTAACAGCTTCTTTTGTTTTGTCGTTTAAATAGCCGTCTGTTAAGTCAACGCCACCATCTTTTAATCCATAAACTAAATGTTCGCCACCAGGGAATTTGTCTTCTAACGCACGGTTGGCAATATCTTGAACCGCTGTGCCGACACCTTTAAGCGTTGAAGTTAACGTGAAGTTGTCTTCTTTGCCGTCTTTTGTTTTGTACTTGCCATCAGCATCTTGATCGCGGTCAACACCGATTACCCAAACTTTGTCGCCAGAACCTGATTCATTCAAGTCTTTTGCTTCTTGGAAGACCCCTTGTCCAGTCGCACCAGAAGCGTGGAAGATGATATCAACGCCATTTTGGTACATTGCAGCAGCTAAAGCTTTCCCTTTGGCAGGATCAGCAAATGAAGCCGCATATTTTGTATCAACAGTAATTTCTTTACCTAATTCTTTCGCAGCATCAGCCACACCTTTTTCAAAACCAGCTTGGAAACGGTCAATTACGACCCCTTCTTCACCACCAACAAAACCGACTTTGTTCGTCTTTGTTTCGTTTGCAGCAGCAACACCGGCTAAGTAAGCTGCTTCATTATCTCTAAATGTTGCAGAAACGACATTCTTTTTGCCATCGATTTGATCATCGATTAAAACAAAGTTTGTATCAGGGTTGGCATCTGCTGCAGAAGAAATTGCATCTTTTAGCAAGTAGCCAATACCAAAGATTGTGTTGAATTTACTTGATACCGCTTGGTCAATATTTGTTGTATAGTCAGCTGCATCATTCGATTGAATATATGCATACCCTTTTGAACCTTCTGGTAAATCATGTTCTTTACCCCAAGCTTGCAATCCTTCCCAAGAAGATTGGTTAAACGACTTGTCATCCACGCCGCCTGTATCTGTAATGATTACAGCACTATGCGCTGCATCCCCTTTGCCACCGCCGCTTTCAGCGGTTTTGCCTTTGCCACCACCACATGCTGCAAGTGAAACTGATAAACCTAATGCAATCAAACTAAAACCGAATAATTTTGCTTTTTTCATTTCTGTAAAGCCTCCTAAAAATAGTTTAATGTATTTAAACAACTAAGTTGTTTCTAAGGTTGGTCTGGGACTTTTACGTCACCAGAGATGATTTGTTCTTTGGCTTCTTTAACTGCCGTTTTGGCTTGATCGCTTAAGGCTTCTGTTGTTAAATCAACACCGCCATCTTTCAATCCATAAGTTAAATGTTCGCCGCCAGGGAATTTATCTTCTAATGCAAGATCAGAGATTTTTTTCACAGCAATATTTACACCTTTAATGGTTGAAGCTAACGTTAAGTTATCATCCTTGCCATCTTTGGTTGTATATTTACCGTCTTCGTTTTGGTCACGGTCAACACCAATCACCCAAACTTTATCTTTTGAACCTGTTTCATTTAGCGCTTTGGCTTCTTGGAAGATTCCTTGTCCTGTAGTCGCCGCTGCGTGATAAATAATGTCGGCACCTGCTTGATACATAGAAGAAGCTAAGGCCCGTCCTTTTGAAGCGTCTGCAAATGTCCCTGCATAAGTAGACGTAATTTGAATATCTTTGCCTAATTTTTTGCCAGCGTCTGCTACACCTTTTTCAAAACCAGCTTGGAAACGGCCAATAACAGGTCCTTCAACCCCGCCGATAAATCCTACTTTGTTGGTTTTCGTAGTGTTAGCTGCTGCCACACCTGCTAAATACGCAGATTCATTATCTCTAAATGTTGCAGAAGCGACGTTGTTTTTCCCATTAACTGTATCGTCGATTAGAACGAAATTCGTTTCTGGGTTGGCGTCCGCTGCATCTACTACTGCATTTTTTAGTAAATAGCCAATGCCAAAAATCGTTTTAAATTGACTTGAAATGGCTTGGTCAATGTTTGATGTATAATCAGATGCTTCATTTGATTGAATATACGCATACCCTTGAGGTCCTTCTGGAAGTTTGTGCTCTTTGCCCCACTCTTGCATTCCTTCCCACGCAGATTGGTTAAAAGATTTGTCATCAATGCCGGCTGTATCTGTGACCATTACGACACTATGTTGTGGATCACCTTTTGTGTTGGCGTTCTTTTTGCTATTGCCACCACATGCAGCTAACCCAATGGTTAAGGCAACTGCTGCCAATCCTAGACCTAAAAATTTTGCTTGTTTCACTTTCCGAAAAGCCCCCTACTATTTTATCTATTATTTCATTCGCATTTATGCTATTGAAATCTACTTTGAGCCCAACGAAACCTTATGTCCTTTTTTTAAAAATCTTTATCTGTAAATGAATAGGGCAATAATGCCTCAACTGTCATTGTTTTAGTCGCGCCATCTTTACCAACTAGCGTGACCGGCATTTGTGGATCAAAGAATTCAGCCATTACTTGACGACAAGCGCCACATGGAGAAATGGGTGCCTCTGTATTACCTGCTACAACTAAATGTTGGAAGGTCCGTTCATCTTCTGAAATGGCTTTAAAAATCGCCGTTCTTTCTGCACAATTTGTTAAACCAAAGGAGGCATTTTCAATGTTGACTCCTTGATACATTTTCCCGTCTGCAGTCACTAAGCAAGCGCCCACAGGAAAGTTAGAATACGGTACATAGGCGTGCGCCAATGCTTCTACGGCACAATCAAGCCATTCTTGTTTTACTGTCATCTTTTTCGCCACACCTTCGATTAATTTGAAATACGAATTAATACCCTTCGCCAGTTGCGCCAGAAACAATTGCTACACCCGTACTTGCACCGATGCGTGTTGCCCCAGCTTCAATCATTGCTAACGCTTCTTCTGCATTATGCACGCCACCAGAAGCCTTAACGCCCATGTCAGGACCAACTGTCTCACGCATTAAACGAATGTCTGCTACTTTAGCGCCGCCTGTTGAGAAGCCAGTAGATGTTTTAACGAAATCGGCACCTGCTTCTTTGGCTAATTCACAAGCTTTAACTTTTTCTTCGTCTGTTAATAATGCTGTTTCAATAATCACTTTGACTAACGCTTTTCCTTTGGCTGCATCTACTACGCCTTGAATGTCTTGACGTACGTAATCGTATTGTTGTGATTTTAATGCACCAATATTAATCACCATATCCACTTCATTCGCACCATTTTTAATCGCATCAGCTGCTTCGTATGCTTTAACTTCTGGTGTATTTGCCCCCAAGGGAAAGCCAATAACGGTACACACAGCGACGTCGGTATCTGCTAATTGCTCGCTAGCAAAAGCGACCCAACAAGGATTGATACATACAGAGAAAAAGTTGTACTCCTTAGCTTCGTCAATAATTTTTTGGACAGCGGCTTCTGTCGCTTCTGGTTTCAAAATAGTGTGGTCAATCATGCGGTTTAATTCCATGATGAGAATTCCTCTTTTCTTTTTGTTTTATTCCGTAATAATATCGTGAATCAAAATAGGCTCTTCGCCGGTTGGTCCAATTTCAATGTTTTTATAAAGCAATTGTTCGACTTCTGTCACGTCTTCACGATTGGCATAAATGGTTAGTAATGATTCGCCTTTTTCAACTGGGCTCCCTACTTTTTTGTGAAGTTTCAAGCCAACTGCAAAATCAATCGTATCTTCTTTCGTAGCCCGACCAGCGCCCAGCAACATTGCGGCAACGCCAATTTCATTGGCAACGATTTTTTGTACCACGCCTGTTTCTTTGGCAGGTAAATCAAATTGATAAGTTGCGGTTAATAATTTTTCTGGCTGGTCAACAACGGAACTGTCGCCGCCTTGATTTTCAATCATTTCTTTAAATTTTGCGAGCGCTCGACCGCTTGTTAATGCTTCTTCTAATAAAGCCCGTGCTTCGTCTAACGTCTCGGCTTTTTTAGCTAAAACGACCATCTGACTTCCTAAGACATAGCACATCTCCACTAAATCTTCTGGCCCATTTCCTTGCAAGGTCTCGATTGCTTCAACGATTTCTAAACTATTTCCGATAGCCTCCCCTAAAGGTTGTGACATGTCTGAAATTACTGCCATCGTTTGGCGATTTGCCAGTTTCCCAATGCGAACCATTGTTTCCGCTAATCGACGAGCACTTGCTAGGTCTTTCATAAAGGCCCCTTCACCAGTAGTCACGTCTAAGACAATCGCATCTGCCCCTGCGGCAATTTTTTTACTCATAATGGAACTTGCAATTAATGGAATTGAGTCAACAGTGGCGGTCACATCACGTAACGCATAAAGTTTTTTGTCTGCTGGTGCTAGGTCACCTGACTGACCAATCACTGCCACTTTTGTATCGTTCACCAATTGAATAAAACGTTCTTCTGTCAATTCAACTTTAAAACCAGGAATCGCTTCTAATTTATCCAACGTACCGCCCGTGTAGCCTAAGCCACGACCAGACATTTTTGCTACATTGACCCCGACACTAGCAACTAACGGCGCTAAAATAAGCGTCGTAGTGTCGCCTACGCCACCTGTAGAATGCTTGTCGACTTTGATTCCTTCTATAGAAGAAAGATCCACAATTTCGCCTGAATGGACCATCGCTAACGTCATTTGTGTAATTTCTTCGTCTGTCATATCTTGGTAAAAAACAGCCATTAAAAAGGCACTTACTTGATAATCTGGAATTGAACCATCTGTGTATCCGTTGATAATAAATTGAATTTCTTCGCTTGTTAGTTGATGCCCGTCACGTTTCTTTTCAATAATGTCTACCATTCTCATGAATTCGTTCCCTCCGATTTCCCGATAATGTATTATACAACAAAATCGTTCAGCTTTAAACCATTTAGTAAACCAGTTTACTATTATTTTTTTCTTGTGAAAACGCAAACAACACGAACGTTCTATTTCTAAGCTGTTTTTTAAATCGGTTTTGTGCTTTTTCTAGCAATAAACGTCGCATCAAAAACTTTATTTGGAACTTTCCCTGTTGGATCTGCAATAGCTTCCACCAAAAATTTTGCTGCATAATAGCCAATATCAAAACTCGGCTGATAGACGGTTGTTAAACTCGGCACCAAATATTCGGAAATTTCCAAGCCATCAAAACCAACCACCGAAATATCGTCAGGAATTTTCTTGCCCGCTTCTTCAATGGCTTGATAAGCTCCCATCGCCATTTCATCATTGCCACAAAAAATTGCTGTGATTTCTTCATTTTTCAAAACTTCTTTCGCCGCAGCATAGCCGCCATGCAAGTTCAATTCCCCAGCACAAACATAATGCGGACGAAAAGGTAAATTGTTGTCCTGTAACGCATGCTGATACGCCGTCACTCGTTCCGTCAAACGATAATAGCCGGCACTTTCACGCAACATGCCAATATGCTGATGCCCTTGTTGAATCAAATGATGGACCGCTTGATAAGCACCTTCGTACTCTTTAACGATTAATCGTCCACTATCTCGTGGATTAATCCCACGATCGACAAGAATGACAGGAATCGGATGTTCTCGTCGGTCTTTTAAAATATGATTTTCTGGCAAAACATTCGGCGTGGCAAAAATAATGCCATCCACCGACCGATGAATCAACTCGCTAACATATTGCATCGCTTGCTCGGAATCATGCTTTGAATTGCATAACAAAATCATGTAGCCTAACGAATTTAAATATGTTTCTACACCTTCAATCACTTTTGAGAAAAAGAAATCCGTCACATCTGGCACAATCATACCAATGGTTTTGGAATGACGGTTGATTACATTCGAAGCAAAGTAATCTGGTTTGTAATGATTTTCAGCGACTACCGCCAACACCTTGTTGCGGGTTTTTTCACTGAAACGACTCCCTTTATTATTCAGAATTTGTGAGACGGTTGTGACAGAAACACCAGCCATATCAGCAATTTCTTTAATCGTTAGTTTCATCGCGCCCCTCCCAACGTCTCCTTTTGCATTGACAGACATTTGTAGACGTGTTACAGTCTTCAAAATACTTATCGAATCTTTTACATTTTAACAAAAAAAAGACAAAAGAAATAGACTAAAAAGATTAAAAAACAAAAGAAAATGGAGGCTATTTTTTTCATGGAAGAATCCCGTGTCCGTCAATTACCAAAAATCGAGCTGCACTGTCACTTAGATGGGTCGATTCGACCAACCACTTTACGCACCATTGCTGAAAAACAAAACATTCCATTACCCCAAGACGAACAAGCCTTGAAAGAGTTAGTGGTTGCCCCTGAAAAATGCACCGATTTGAATGATTATTTAACTCGGTTTGACTTCGTGCTAACCTGTCTACAAACAGCTGAAGCTTTGCAAGCAGCGGCGTATGACGTGATTAGCCAAGCTGCAGAAGATGGCGTGGCTTACATAGAGGTGCGTTTTGCGCCTTCCCAACATACAGAAAAAGGCTTACGGTTACCTGAAATCGTGACTGCTGTTTTAACTGGCTTAAAACAAGGCGAAGAAGATTTTGGTGTAAAAAGCAATGCACTGTTATGCGGCATGCGACATGACCAACAACAAGCCATAGAAAAAATCGTTCACTTAGCGCATGATTTCAGAGAAACAGGCGTTGTCGGCTTTGATTTAGCTGGCAATGAAGTCGATTTTCCTCCATACACATTTGAAGACGTATTAGCTTTAGCCAACCAATTGTCAATTCCATTAACACTCCACGCTGGGGAATGCGGCTGTGGCAAAAACGTCGCTGATGCTGTCACTTTAGGTGCTACTCGGATTGGCCACGGTATTGCTTTGAAAGATACACCCGAATATTTGGCGCTCTTAAAAGAAAAAAAGGTTCTTTTAGAAATGTGTCCAACTAGCAACTTCCAAACAGGCACCGTCAAAACATTGGCTGAATACCCTTTTCAACAATTTATAGAGGCTGGCTTAGCCGTCTGCATCAATACCGATAATCGCACTGTTTCAGATACTACGTTAACGAAAGAATTCATGAAATTGGCCACTTGGTATCAATTAAGTTATGACGAAATGAAGCAACTCACTAAAAATGCGCTTGCAGGTGCTTTTTTATCGCCAGACGAAAAAAAACTGTTGAACCAAAAAATTGATCAAGCATATCTATTCTAAAAAAGAACCTCCACTAAAGTGGAGGTTCTTTTTTTACTCTGCTTCTTTAACACTTCGTAAAATATAATAGCCTTTGTCTTTTGTCACAATTTCAACATTGCCAAATACTTCAGCCATTTTCTTTTCTGCACTAGGTGCACCTTGTTTCTTTTGAATAACTACCGTTAGTGTGCCACCAACTTTCAACAACGGAAAAGCCCCTGTTAAAATGCCATGGACAACTTTTTTACCTGCACGAATGGGCGGGTTGCTAACAATCGCCGCGTAGGTCGTTTCGTTTAAGGTTTCATACACATTGGAAGAATGAATATCCACAGTAGTAATTTGGTTACGTTGGGCGTTCATTTGAGCTAGCCCAACTGCCCGTTGGTTGACATCCACCATTTCCACCAGTCGACCAGTCGCCGCTGCTAAGGACAACCCAATTGGTCCATAGCCACAACCAACATCTAACAAACGGCCTGCTGGTAAATTTTCCCATTCAAAGGCATCAATCAACACACGAGAACCATAATCCACTGTTCCTCTTGAGAAGACCCCGCTATCGGTCGTAAACTGAAAGGTCCGACCACGTAATGGAAAAGACCAGCTTTCTAAATCATGTGCTAATTCTGGATTTTCTGTATAATAATGATTCGCCATTTTGTTCTTCCTATCTATGCTTGTTTTGGTTTTAGTCTACCTTTTATTTCTCGAACAATCAAGGCACCTAATAATTCATAGCCCACTTGTGAAAAATGCAAACCATCTGCTTGTAAAAATTCATCCGTTCCAGGATAAACAGTCATCGCTTTATACAAATCAATAACTGGCAAGTTATGTGCCGCTCCGACTTCTTGTGCAACCTTGACCAATTCCTTGATACGCGTTTGTGGACGTTCTGGACGTCTGCCACTATCCGCATATGGTGGCGTAATTAAAATCACCTTTTCTGAACCAATTTCGTGAATCATTGTTTCAAGGTTTTCTCTAAACGTGGCTACTGTTATATTTCGATCCAGTGACGCATCATTGGCGCCAAAGAAAATCACTACCTCATCAGGTTTCTCAATTAGCACTTCTTTATTTAATCGTTTTAAACCATCTTCTGTTGTATCGCCAGGCATTCCAGCATTAATGACAGCCACTTCTTCTAGACCCATCGCAGCAATATCCCGTTTCACTAAGTCAACAAGAACAGGTGAGACGGCTTCGTCTAAATAACCAGCAGTAATGCTATCACCAAATAATACAATTTTTCTCATGGCTTTTCCCCTCTTTTCTAACAGTTTTCTCTTTTCATGATACCATTTTCATCATAAATTGGCGAAGAAGGGAATTCTTTTGTAAAATCCTGTGTTTCCCTTGTGAAATTATGGTAAAATGTACAAAGATTGAACAGGGTTTGGTGGAGGAACAATGGACGATAAAATGAATTACTACCCAATTTCCAGAGAAGAATGGCATGGGTTTTATCATGACGGCAAAGCACCGTTAACCGAAGCAGAATTGGATAACATTAAAAGTGTGAACGACCAAATTTCACTAAAAGATGTACAAGAAATTTATGTACCCTTAACGCATCTTATTCATTTGTACATGAAAGAATTTGAATCGCTAACACTTAGCAAAGGATTATTCCTACATGAATATGTCTCTGTACCACCATTCATCATTGGAATTGCCGGCAGTGTCGCCGTTGGTAAAAGCACCACCGCTCGTCTTTTGCAAAGAATTCTGGCCCGAACGTTTAAACGAAGAAACGTTCAACTCATTACAACGGATGGATTTTTGTATCCCAATAAAGTGTTAGAAGAACAGGGAATTATGGACCGAAAAGGGTTTCCTGAAAGTTATGACATGGAGAAGCTAATTAATTTCTTAAACGAAGTCAAAAGCGGCAAAGACGAAATTAAAGCACCCGTCTATTCTCACAGTGTCTACGATGTTATCGAAGGCGAATATGAGTTGATTCAACAACCAGATATTCTGATTGTTGAAGGCATTAACACCTTACAGTTACCCGCCAATCAACAAATTTATGTGAGTGATTTTTTTGATTTTTCTATTTTTGTGGATGCCGATCCAGCCTTAATTGAAAAATGGTACCTAGAACGTTTTGGGGCCTTATTAGATACGGCTTTCTTAGATCCTAATAATTATTATTACCAATATGCAATTGGCAAACGAGAAGATGCTTTCGCCATGGCACGGAATGTTTGGAAAACCGTGAACTTACCGAACTTGGAGGAATATATCTTGCCAACGCGCGGACGTGCGGACATTATTTTGCATAAAACGGAAAATCATTTGATTGACCAAATCTATCTACGTAAATATTAAGGGTTGACGAGCTAAGAAATATCCTGTATCTTTTGTAGAAATATCCTTGAAAATTTTCAGCAGAATGCATGACTTTCAAGGAGTAAAATGTTTTAATAAGTATAGCTAGACAAAGAAGAGTACGGAACAAAAGTGAACCACTTTTTAACCGCCTGATTCTCGGCTGTTTAAAAGTAGCCCCTGCGGAATTAAGCCAAAATTTTCTAAAAATCGTAAAACAATTTTTGAAAATCCTTTCTTAATTCTTGGTGCTGACCACTTTTTAACCGCCTTTTCTTTAGATAAATTTAAATGGATAAGGGGTAATAGACGTGACTAACGTTGCCGATTTGACATCTGTCGAAAAAATTATTGTTTTAGACTTTGGTAGTCAGTTTAACCAATTGATTACTCGTCGTATTCGTGAATTTGGCGTATTCTCTGAGTTATTAAGCCACCGAACTACGGCAGAAGAAATTCGCAAAATCGCGCCTAAAGGAATCATCTTCTCAGGTGGACCAAACAGCGTGTATGACAAAGATGCTTTTAGCATTGATCCAGAAATTTATGAGTTAGGAATTCCCATTCTTGGCATCTGCTACGGTATGCAATTAATGACTCATAACTTAGGCGGAAAAGTAGAACCTGCCGCAAACCGTGAATACGGAAAAGCAGAATTAGAAATCCTTGGTGATGCGACATTATTCCAAGGAACACCTGCGAAACAAACCGTTTGGATGAGCCACGGTGATTTAGTAACAGAAATCGCTCCTGGATTCGAAAAAGTTGGGACAAGCAACGATTGTCCAATCGCTTCTATCGAAGATGCCAACCGCAAATTCTACGGCGTACAATTTCACCCAGAAGTTCGTCATTCAGAATATGGTAACGACTTATTACGTCATTTTGCTTTTGATGTGTGTGGCTGTACTGGTGACTGGAGCATGGAAAACTTCATCGATATGGAAGTCGCTAAAATCCGTGAACAAGTAGGCGATAAAAAAGTCTTACTTGGTTTATCAGGTGGCGTTGACTCAAGTGTTGTCGGCGTGCTTTTACAAAAAGCCATTGGCGACCAATTAACTTGTATCTTCGTTGACCATGGATTATTACGTAAAGGTGAAGCAGAACAAGTAATGGAAAGTTTAGGCGGTAAATTTGGCTTAAACATTATTAAAGTAGATGCGAAAGAACGCTTCTTAAGCAAATTAGCAGGCGTTTCTGACCCTGAACAAAAACGTAAAATCATCGGTAACGAATTTGTGTATGTTTTTGATGACGAAGCAACTAAACTTGCTGGGGAAGAAGGCGTTTCATTCCTAGCACAAGGAACTCTTTACACAGATGTCATCGAATCTGGTACAGAAACTGCGCAAACAATTAAATCACATCACAACGTTGGTGGTCTTCCTGAAGACATGCAATTTGAATTAATTGAACCTTTAAATACATTATTCAAAGACGAAGTTCGTGCCTTAGGAACTGAACTTGGCATGCCTGATGCAATCGTTTGGCGCCAACCATTCCCAGGACCAGGATTAGGTATTCGTGTGCTTGGTGAAATTACAGAAGATAAGTTACAAATCGTTCGTGATTCAGATGCTATCCTACGTGAAGAAATCGCAGCAGCTGGCTTAGATCGTGACATTTGGCAGTACTTTACTGTCTTACCTGGCATCCGCTCAGTAGGCGTTATGGGCGATGGCCGTACCTACGATTACACAGTCGGTATCCGTGCTGTGACTTCTATCGACGGCATGACCGCTGACTTTGCCCGTATCCCTTGGGATGTTTTACAAAAAATCTCTGTGCGCATCGTGAACGAAGTTGCACATGTAAACCGTATCGTGTACGATATTACTTCAAAACCACCTGCAACTGTGGAGTGGGAATAAGAGAAAAGAGTCTAGAATCCTTTATTTATAAGGGGTCTAGGCTCTTTTTTTTATATTATGCAACCATTTTGCAACCAATACATATTATTTCTTAATCATTAAACTTAGAATTCATGCAAATCGTCTAACCGAATTACACCAAGTAAACCACCGTAACCACAACCGCAGTCAAGCTCAATGTTATTGTTTGCTTTGTAAATTTTGTCATATTTTCAAAAGCTAAATTTCAGTATTCAATACATCAACTTCTATCAAAAGTTTCATTCAGTTTTTCAAATACTTCATCATTTTGCCAACTAAGTTGAAGCGGTGTTAGTCCGTTATCATAAAGTAAAATTTCACCACTACCAATTTCTTTGAAAAAAGGTTTTCTTTTAATTGGAATAATCGTAAACGTATCAATTCCCACAAGTTCAAACTCTCCCTTATGAACAGTCGTGATTTTCGTTTGGGGTGTATGCCCTACAATTTGTTTTTGATACTTTGGGTTTGGCAAACAGCTTAATTCATGGTCAAAATCAGCCCATAATGGACTACCTAAAAAGTATTTCCCACCTCTTGCTTTGCCGACATGGTCTTCTAAATGATCTAAATTGTCGATTAAATTTTCAGTTATCGTTTCAAAATGCCAATCTTCTAAATCAAAATCTTGGGTGTAACCAGCATGACTAACTAGATAATCATCTAACTGAAAGGCAATTTGCAGATTTAACTTCAACAGCTTTCGACCGACTGAAAGAAATCCATCTGCACTTTGAAGTGAATACCTTCTAGGTGTAACCGTCAAATAAGACACGTCATGATTTCCTAAGAGGCTTATCACTTCGACACCGAAAACGTTCATCTTTGATTTCCATATGAACAAATAATCCAATTCATTCACGTAAAGGTCAACGTTTTTTTCTTGCTCGTATGCGTCTGTATAGTCGCCTAGCAAAATCACTCGTTTAATGCCTAATTCTTTAACTTTCTGCTCAACCATTGGTAAGACTATTTGTGCTGTTAAGTGTAAATCTCCCACCAGAATCGTTTTCATATGGTCACCTCATCTATTTAATCAGTTATCAATCGTCCCATATATTTCCCAAACAATTTGGACACTGATAATGAATATCTGTTTTTATAACATAATTTTTCACTTGAAATAATTTAATAATTTTTTTCAAAACTTTCTTATCTGAAAGATAGCACTTATCTATATAGATAATACTTTGATTATTTAGTTCATCAAAAATAACTCTTCCTCGAGGTACATTGATATAGTCATCTGTATCAAATTTAAAAATAAGCGAATCGAACAACTCCCAATGGTCGCTATTACTATCATATAACCCATTTAACATCCTTCCTTTTTTATAAGGTATATGATTTGCTATAATTTCACCATTACTACAAATAAAAAAAATTCCTATTCTATTCATTGCTCCACAACCTTCTGTGAGACTAATTATTCTAAACTCTTCAATTCATTCATTAGCTCCGTAGCAGTATCTTTTGTATAAGGCTTCCCAATCAATAGCCCATATACTTCAATATTCGGAAAGAATAAGGAACTATCTTTTTTATCGTTGAGTTCTTCAATATATCCAAGGCGTTTTAAAATATAATAACCAATTGCTGAGCTTCGACTAATGCCTTGCTCACAATGGAGAACAAAATTTTTGTTGGCATATTGATCTATAAATTCATCTATAATTACTTTGTCTTTTTCAGTTAATCGATTACTACCTTCTGGCGTGCTTCGGTCTATTTCATCAGCAAACGTCCATTCATCATAAAAAGCTAAAGATAAGGTATCTAAATATTGTTTAGAGGCAGTGTCTTTCACTGGTGGTCTATCGCCAATTCTAATGGCAACAACTTGCTCTTTTGAAATTGGGGGTATCCACTCCAAAAATTTTTTTCGGCTCATGATGGTAACTTTATCCATTGAAAACCACTCCTTTACTTTCGTTTAATATACTGATTAGTAATAAGTTTTCTAGTCACATTAGCTTTTGGAATATCAATTATATTTGTTAGTTTTCTCGCTACTTCTTTATTAGCATTCTCATACAAGTGTCCATATGTTCCCAAAGTTGTTTGTATATCCTCGTGACCTAACCTATCTCGAACAACTAGTGCATTTTCACCCATTGAAATTAACAAGGAAGCATGAGAATGTCTTAGTGCGTGAGCTTTAATTCTATGAACACCAGCTAGCTTAGAATGACGTGTTATTACATGATAAGTAGCACTCTTATTTGTTGGCAATCCATTATATGATAGCACATACTTGGAGGGAATATTTTTATTTTGAAGAGTTTTCCATTGTTTCAGCAATTCAACGGTATCATCATCTAAAGCTATTACTCGATTACTGGCTTTTGTTTTTGGTTCGGTTAAATAGTACTCGCTAGCATTCTTATAATACATGGATTTGTTTACTCTCAGTGTTCGATTTTCAAAATCAATATCTTTTTCCCACTCTAATGCTTGAGCCTCTCCAAAACGTAATCCAGTCATAAATAACAACCAAATTAAAACAAAACTAAAATATTCATGGTAATCTGATAAATCAAATGTTGCAATAACTTTTTCAAACTCATCTTTTGTCCAAAAATCTACTTTTTTCTTTACCTTTTTTACATTACCCACTTGTTTAGCTACGTTTTTATTTAATAATCCTAGTGTCACCGCTAAGTCTAGTGATTTTTGAAATAATCCATAAATGTTACGAATATAAGCAGAAGAATAGCTTTCTGATAAAATATTCTGCCATTTCTTAATGATAGGTGGTGTAATATCTTTTAATTTTCGGTTGAAGAAATAGGCAAAATGGATATCCATAGACGACACTCGATTTTCATATGTCCTTGATTTAACTGAACGTTTATAATCTGGTTTAAAATATGTTTCGTAAAACTCTTTAAAATCTAGAACTTTTCGTTTATAATCTTTTGTATAAATAATATTTTTTTTGGAAAAATCATACGGTTGTGACGTAGTTATTTTCCTAATTTGAGGCGTTTTTAAATTTTGAGATTTAAAAAACGCTTTTTTCTTATGCTCTTTAATCTCGAGATCTTTTGAAAAATATTTACTCAAATAACGACCTCTATTCTCAACACTATCAACGTCTACTTTATTGATTTTTACAAAACCATTTTGCCATACTTTTTCTAATTCAGAATTTTTAATATAACCTAATGAAAAGAAGACAACATGATAATGAATTGAACCTCTTTTTTGTTTTTCCCATGTTGCTAAATACTTAGCACGTTGATTACGCTTTTTTAATTTTCTATTTAGCCTTTGGATGAATTTTTTAAATTCGTTGTTGGCGTAATCTACTGATGATATATTTTCTCGAAAAGTCAATGTCACAAACTTTGTCGCTTCATCAAAATTACAATCAACAATGCGAGCTATTTCCCAACGCATATCTTCATAATGCCGTTGTTTTCTTTTCAAACTGTCGTATTTTTCACTATTAGATAATTCTTCAAAAGTACGTTTCTCGATATCATCATCTAACCACTCTAACTGTTTAGACGTTGATTCATCTTCGATATGTCTACTATAAAAAATGGGCTCTTCATACTGATAAACTTCAATATAAGTTGAAGTTTCAATAATTTTTGTATTATAGGCACGTATTTCTTTATACATCACACACCTCTCAAAAATATATTTTGCGAGCAGATGTTGTTTTATATATCAAGTTAAGTGTCGGGCAAAGAACGCCCGACTGCACCTCTCAAAGTGAGTGAAAAGACTCGGACACTCCGTTTAGTCGCTAAGGCGACTACCTCCCTATTTCACTCACTTTAAGAGGTATTATTGTCGTTTATAGATAATACTTTCCAATTCTGCAATAAAATCAAAATCTTTCATAAATGGTGTTTCAAAGTATTTTTCTTCTCCTTGTCCATCAATCTTGATATATCCTCCACCTTTGACAGAAATAGACTTATGTTCTACGCTAGACGAGCCAAAGCACATCATGGTAGCCTCCTTACTCGCGGTACCTAACAGGGTTCTACAGCCAAGCTGGTCACGTAATGCACCATCTAAAATGGAACTATCTGGACGTTGAAGAATAATTTCAACGAAACACCCCATTGCACGACCTTTTAAAATAAGTGAGTATAGATAAGACATACATTCTGTACTTAATTTTTTATCAGCACTCTTGATAAATGCTGCAAATTCATCAAATACTAGCACAACAGGTGGTAAGTTGAAATCAACAAAGGTTTTACCGAATGCAGAAACTTCACTGAAATACTGCCTATATCTTGTTTCCATAATTTCTGTTACTTCTCTTAGTACCCTTGCAATGTGATTCGGTTCACTTACTACTCTATCTTCAAAGCCATGAACATATTTTAATAACGATAAATCTGCTGACTTCGGATCAGCTACATAAATTATTGCACCCATTTGTGCATAAGCTAAAATCTTGTATTCAATCCAAACTGATTTTCCACTCCCAGTGTTTCCAATAGTCAAACCGTGGCTAACTCTACTGACATCATAAGAAATTTTTTCAGTGACTTGAATGATTGTTCCATTAGTTTTAGGAATGCCCTGTGCAAGGTGTAAGCGATTATCTAACACTTTTTCAAAGATATAGTCACAGTATTGAATATCATCATTTATTGTGCAATTAAGACCAAAAATAGCCGATAATTTATTGCTACTAGCATTAGCTAGCTCGTTCCATTTATCACCATTTTTCCAGAATCGAATAATTAGTTCGTTGGGAGTTTCTTTATATAATATAAAAACACTTTCCGTTATTACTTTTCTCTTTACAGCTTTGCCATTGCTGTCTTTTCCTAAAACTTGTATTTCTTCTAGAAAAAGCCGATTATCATTAATAAACCTTTTAATCAAGCTATACGGAGAATTTTCCCAGTTTGTTTTTCTATACATCACAAATTTATAGATTGTACTGGTAAACAGATAACAATAACTAACAAAAACGAAAATGTGTAAAAATCCATTAACTAGTTGTCCTAATATGAAAAGAAAAATTATTAACTCAACACTTAGGACAGCAAGTAAAAAACTCCAACGGTATCGTAGTGGTATGCTTGATGAAAATGCTGAAACTTCTATAAAATCATCTTTCTGTCTCCATTGCATGATACTAAGCCTTAACAACTACACATTTGTCCGCTTTGGAAGACAACTGAATCCAGCCATTTGAAACGTATGGAGTAAATGTTAAATTCTCAAACTTCACATAAGTGTTTTCAGGAATATCTTCTCTATCCGTATCAAACAGAGGTCGTATTTCTTCAATTTTCACACTAATTTTTTCAAATTTCTTTTCAAGACATACAACTGTGTAATTGTAATGAGTAATTCTATCTGTTTTTTCAAATCCTCCGTCACTATTTTTAACCCTTTCAAACGCTGGGTTCAAATCTACTAATAGTAATGAATTACCTACAGTTGCAACAGAATCAATAATTGGTTTAATAGCCATTCTTTCAAATCCTTTCATTTTATATCTATATGACACTATTACCAGTAACTTAGCTAGGTGAACCTCTATTTCTCGTGTTCAATCAATCACCCCTAAATTTATTCCACATTATTAAAATAAAACCTAGAAAATTTCTAATTTTCATTCTGATAAAAAACATTAAACAGACAATTAATGATAAACACCCTATTATATTTAACAGTCCATTAGTTATACCTTCAACTTTAGTTGCAATAAATCCAAACAAACAGCCAATAATAAGAAAAATAAAAAATTTAAAATTATCCGATTTCATTCTTTTTTTCCTCTTTTTCAATAATTTGTAAAGCATTTATAACCCCTTTTACTGCATATTCACGTTGCATAATATCGAATTGCAAGTAGTATTCAATTTCCTTTAATATTAAGTTCACTTTATCCATTTCTCTCATTTCAAAATTCATTTTAGTTTTATAGAATCACAGAATGGAAGCTTCATTTCTTTAATTTCACGATAAAAATCATAATCAGTAAGCTCCAACTTTTCACACAATCTCTTAACTATCCATTTACCTCGTTCTTCAATTTTTACATTTACATTTACAAGAAAAGCTCTTAACTCATCATTATTTTGTGGTCTCAAATTTTTATAGTAACTTCCAATTTTTGAAAAATGACCATGCCAAAATTCAACAACACTCCAATTACTGTCATTATTCACATATGGATATAAATAATAAGTTTCTACAAATTTTTTCCAAGCACCTATCGGATTTAAAAAATCATAAAATGACTGTAAAGTTATATCCCAATAGTCTTGTGAAAAATTATAACGTCCTGTATTCATCCAATGCGGAAGTACAATAAAAGAGCCTATACAATGCGTATTACAAGCAAATTTTTCTAGTTCTTTCTTATTATTTCTGACTAATTCGAAATTTTGAAATCGCTCCTCAAGAACAAGCCTATCGTATTGAGAAGTCAAATATTGGTTAATATCGATATCAATTTCTTCATAGGTAGATTTCTTATTTTGAGATTGCATAATACAGCTACTAAATGTGGTAATAAATGAATTCATAGTTTCTCCACGAATAACATTGTGCCTATCCAAATCCCAAAGAAAGCAGTATATAGCTGTTGGCTCTTTGTCACAATCAGCTTCAATACCAGTTTTTCCTGTAGAGTTAAATGGACCTATTTTATTTAAATGACCACTTTTATACTCCAGCATCAAGGATATATTCGAGATTTTCTTTGTTTGTAAAAACTCCTCTACATAGCACTGTTTAAAATCCCAATTCCATGGTTTAATATCTAGGTCGGTACACTCCTCAAACCATTTCTCTATCCATTTTCTATTACTCATTTTATTCTCTCCTTATCTATTATTTTTTTACTACATATGATGAAGGAATATGTTTCTCCTCTATTTCTCCTCTATATTGAAATATACTACAACACACTTTAAATTAAGTCAATTTTTTTTCGCCTTTATTTCTCCTCTATATTGAAATATACTACAACACACTTTAAATTAAGTCAATTTTTTTTCGCCTTTATTTCTCCTCTATATTGAAATATACTACAACACACTTTAAATTAAGTCAATTTTTTTTCGCCTTTATTTCTCCTTATTAAAAAAAAAAAGAACTTCTTTAAAGAAGCTCTTATACAGTACTATATCAACTCATTTTCTTCTAACTTCAACATAATTTCATCAACAAAATCATTTATAGCATTAATTGTTTCTTTTGAATATTCACTATCAGAAAATTCTTTCATTGTTTGAAACAATATTTTTTCTACAGATGGGGTATCTGAACTTTGAATTTGATACAGAGCCAATTTAAAAACGTATTTAAACGTTGCACCTAGCGTAATCAGCTTATTAAGTTCTAAATATGCTGTAATGATTTTTTTTAATTCGCGAATTTTATCTTCTATATCAACAGATACTTGAAATTTTGGCCTTAAAGCTCCAGGAGCAACCTCCCGTTCTTCTATTTCAACTTTAAGGTTGGTCCATTCGATTTCATCCCATAAATCATAAGTATCAAGAATTGCCCTTGATAAAACTTCGCCTTTAGAATACTTAACACCACTTTTTCTTTCATAATATTCTTTCAACTGCTCCAACATTTCTGCTGTTTCATAAGCAACCCTGACTTGAAGTTCCATTATTGTTCATCTCCTTTTTAAGTATAGTCTACCAATCATAAATAAAAACGTCAAAATACATGAACATTTATATCTCCTTTTTTCAGACAAGTATTAGTTAAAATTTGAATTATATAAATATTTTGCAATTAATACGCAACTAGATACTTAATTCTAATGATGATATACTTAATCTATAAGGATGTTGAGGAGGATAAAATATGGAAAAACCGACTATTTTTTTTAGTCATTCTAGTAAAGATAGAGATTTAATACTCCCTATCAAGAACAAGCTATCAGAAATAACTTCTAATGTGATTAATATTTTTATGTCTAGTGATGGACAAAGTATTCCATTTGGCAATAATTGGATTCACAAAATTGAGGAAGGTTTAAGAGACTCAAAAATAATGTTCGTCTTTATAACTCAAAATTCAATTAGCAACGCTTGGGTGTATTTTGAATCTGGTTTTGCATATTCCAAAGGAATAGAAGTAATCCCAGTAGGAATTGGTATAAATGTAGGGGATTTAAAACCTCCATTGAATCTTTTACAGGGATTTAATGTGACTTCTGGGGATAGTTTGAATAATTTTGTTGATATAGTTAATCAAAAATTTGACTTAAATTTTAAAGAAACTTTTTCTGATATTGATTATGATTACATTAAAGCATTAAATCTACGTACCGAATATGATATTTCACAAATTTTTGAATCTGCGAATTACTCGACATATTCGCAGTATTCCTCTAAAGATGATGGATTAATTCGTTATGATTTAAATACTGCTTTTGAGACATATAAAAAGTATTTAAATGAGCAAAAAATAAAATTTTCAATTGGAACTGACTCATTCAGCTCTGAAATACTATTAGTTAATGGTATTCACATAAAAAAATCTGGAAAAGAGGAAGAACCTAAAAGTTATAATGATACGCTCCAACCTAACCAGAATCATAAACTTGAATACAAAATCGCAACTAAAAATTTCCCAATCTCTTTTGAACTATTAAAAAATATGATTCAATATAATAAAGAACTTCCTGATTTTACTTACTTAAGCTTTCTTCCTAAAAAAAACTATATGCTAAAACATGACAACGCTGAAATATCATCCATACTAGGCGAAAAACCCGAAATATTTTCTCCTGTAGAAAATAGCATTGGAGGATTTTTATATAAAGAATCGCTCTTCTTTATTATTTTTGATTATTACAAACATGACTCGCGTAAAGAGTCTCAATTTATCATTAATATAGGATTTTCTAAGAGTAGTAATCCCGTAAAAGAAATTATGGAATTAATTTCAGAACTCGTAGATTTAAATATCATTACACAAATTTAAAATATTGGTTGCAACCATTTTGCAACCAATACAAGAAACATCTATCAAATTCATGCTCTTTCTAACAATCGAAACTCGCTTAATTACAACAAATCAATCCTTATAAATTGTCAATCGCATGGAGTGGGAATAACAATAAACCCGCTAGAAAACCTATAAATTAGGTTTTCTAGCGGGTTTTCTTTTGTGTTATCACACTTTCCTCCCACCATTCTCCATTTTTCCTTTGCTCCACCGCCCTCAAAGTCCTATAATTTAATCATAAGAATAGTGACTATTAATAAAATTCATCAATTAAAAGGAAGCGATTTCAACATGTCAAAAGAAACTTTTCTTAAGTATGGTTTTGTTGTCCTCTTCATAGGAATTTTTTTACTTCGTGCCCAAAAATTTATTTCTGAACCCCTTTCGTACCTTTTTTCGGGTATTCTTTTGCTTATTGTTGCGTATTTAATACTCGTGAAAAAAATGAACTTTTTCTCAAGTTTGCTCACTGTTACCAATCAACCTTCTTCTACCCAACAACGATTAGGTCAACTTTCTGGTCTTGTCAGTTTATTGATTGGTTTACTTCTGGTAATTCTTAGCTTCATTTTCTTTCTCCAACCTTGATTCCCCCTTGACTCTCCCTTCACTCTTGGCTATGATTACCTTAGCAAGTACAATGGTGTACTGTGAACAGTCGAGCAACGGCGCTCAAAAAGATTGGCTTTCGTGCATTCTTTTTGAGGGCTTTTTATTTTTAGAAAGTAGGGAAATTGAATGGAAAAAATGTACCGCAGTCCGTATGAAGCGTACCCGTATCTATCTTCTAAACCAGAAGATTTACGATGTGATTTTGAATTAATGACTGATGAATTGGCCTCGATGACAGGTCTTCTACGAGGATATGTGCAACAATTAGACGTCCCTGAACAGCCTGCACTAACAGAAGAACTAGCCAAAATTTGCGAGTTAATCTACCATGTCAATCCAACGACCCGAACAAAATTAACAGTCACAGAGGAAGAAATAGCCTGGCTTTTGGAACGTGTCAATGCTATGAATGAACTGACATACGAAGAAAATCGTCCTTTTGTTTTACCGATGGGCACAATCTGTTCCTCTTATGCACACATTTTAAGAGCCAAAGCCAAAGATATTGTTCGTTTACTTTATCGCATGGACTATGGTGGTAAAAAAATTGATCCGCAGCTGTATGATGTAGTCAACTTACTCTCAGGTTACTTTTTCATGTTAGCTTTGTATCTAAATCAGCTCGAAAATGGTGAAGAAGTCCCCTTTGTTTCTCGCAACTATTCTATTTAAAAAGTACACCGACCGCTAACGATGAATTGCTAGCGGTCGGTGTACTTTTATACAGGCAAGTACGCTTCCCCTTTTGCAAATAGTTTAGCAGTACCACCAATAATGACTCGATCTTCTTTCACTTCACAAGTTAAAAAGCCGCCTCTTGGGGACACTTGATAGGCCGAAAGGGTCGTTTGATTGAGCCGTTTTCCCCAATAAGGAATTAAATTGGCGTGCGCAGAACCACAAACTGGATCTTCGTTAATTCTTAGTTTCGGGAAAAAAGTTCGTGAAACAAAATCCACCGAGTCTCCTGATGCCGTTACAATGACTCCTACTCCTAAATCCAATGCTTTTAATGCAGAAAAATCTGGTGTGATTTTTGCCACTGTCTCTTCGTCTTTTAAGACAAAAAATAAATCGCGACCCAAATAAGCTTCATAAATTTTCGTGCCTAAAGCGGCTTCATACTCTGGCAAAATTGGAATCCTTTCCGGTAGGATATAAGGAAAATCTAGATAATAGTATTCCTCTTTTTTGGTCACTGCGAGCGGTCCACTTTGACTAGTAAAATGGAGTGTTTCTTCCGCAACGGAATAATAGTTAAATAACACAAAAGCCGTCGCTAATGTAGCATGCCCGCAGAGATCGATTTCTCGTTCCGGCGTAAACCAGCGCAGGGCGTAACTTTTTCCCTCTTTGACTGTAAAAGCAGTCTCTGACAAATTATTTTCAATCGCAATGTTTTGCATCACCGCTTCTGGCAACCATTTTTCCAAAACATAAACAGCGGCGGGATTGCCTTTAAAAACTTCCTCCGCAAAAGCATCGACAATATAATAGGGATAACTCATTTTATTTCTCTCCTTGTATTTTTTGATAAATGTATTCCGCGCAACACAAATCCTCAACTGCCAAGCCAACCGCATCAAAAATCGTGCGGCCTTTCTGCTCCGCCTTTAGTTTAACTTTGCCAGTGACTAATTCGCCGAGAGAACCTACAATTTTTTCAGCTGAAAAGGCACCTTCTGAAATCGGAATTAAAAGATCCCCGCTTTCTTTTAATGCAGCCGCATACTCATCTACAAACACTTGACTGTTTTTAACAAGGTCGCTTGTTAATTCTCTGGAAGTCGGCGTGAATGTACCAATTGCATTGATATGGGCATTCGGCAAAACGTCTTTTTCTTCTAAAAATGCGTCCTGACTGGAAGTTAGTGTACAGATAATTTCCGCTTCCTGGACGGCTTCTTGGACAGAAGAACAACCAATAAAGGTACATTCGGGGTAATTGTGCTGTTGCTTAGCGATTAATTTTCGTGCACGTTCTGCTGTGCGGTCATATATAAAAACCTTTTCAATCGCCCGAACGCTTTGTAGCGCTGCGAGATGAGATGAAGCTTGTTGACCTGCACCAATCAAAGCGATACTTTTTGCCTTTGGAGCTGCTAAATAATCGGTTGCCAAAGCAGAAACAGCTGCCGTGCGAAGCCACGTAATCGCATTGGCGTCCATCATTGCGACTGGTCTTCCAGTAGAACTATCAAACAATAAAATTTGACCAAGATGTGAGGCCAAATTTTTTTGTGGATTTTCTGGAAAAGCTGTAATGATTTTTGCCCCAAAAAAGCGATTTTTTCCTAAGTAAGCAGGCATTAATGCAAAAAGATTTTGATTTTTCCCATCTGGTAAAACCTCTACATGGCGCTCACTTTGCGAAATTTTTCCTTTTTGCAACTCTGCAAAGCAACGTTTCATCACTTGAATTGCTTCGGAAAACGACAATTGTTGAATAACCCTCTCATAAGAAATAATGTCCATCTGAATTCCTCCCTTTGCGCTATCATAAACCAGACAAACAATACACTCAATGTTATAATTGTATGGAATACAATTTTATAGAAAGGAAGTTCCCCTCATGCCGATTAATTCCTATGAGAACTATGCGTTGTCATGGCGCCCTGTTAAAGAACGTTTAACAAGACCTTATTACCAATCATTGGTTCAACAATTAGAAGCGGATATCTTATCTGGTGCACTTCAAAAAAATGTGAAATTGCCTTCGCAAAGAGAATTAGCTGATTACTTGGATCTGAATTTCACGACGATTGGTCAAGCCTATAAACACGCTATGGAAAAAGGCTTACTTTATACCAACATCGGTAGCGGCACTTTCGTTTCTCCCAACGCGTTTCACTCAATTACAATCTCTACCAACCAAGTAGCGGACCATCTAATTGATTTAGGGCTGGTTAGTTCCTTTGATATGTGTAATCAGCGGATTTTACCTTTTATTGAATCAGTTAGTAAAAATGCGGCCCTTAACAGTTTGCTAAATTATCGCGATCCTTTAGGTACGCACTTTCAACGAGCAACCGCTGCCGAATGGCTTCAGACACAAGGCGTTCGGACCAATGCCGAAGAAGTTGCCATTGTATCTGGTGTCCAGAATGGACTGGCCGTGACGTTAGCCGCCGCTTTTTCTCCAGGTCAGCGGATTGCCGTAGATCGATACACGTATTCAAATTTTATTGAACTCGCCCAGCTTTATCATTTAGAAATCGTCCCGATTGGCTATGATTCCGAGGGGATGGACCCAGAGCATTTACTGCAAGAATGCAAAAAGAAAAAAATACATGGTATTTTCTTAATGCCCGCATGTAATAACCCGATTGGTTTCCAAATGTCTAGCGCCCGCCGAATGACTTTAGCTGAAATCATTCAGCAAGAACACTTATGGGTAATTGAAGATGACATTCATTCTTTTTTAACAACGTATGCACAGCAAGCAGTTTTACCAACGTTTCAAGAACTCTTACCTCAACAAACGATTTACTTAGCGGGGATGACAAAGTTTGTCTGTACAGGCTTACGCATTGCGTACCTTGTTTTCCCTCCGCTTCTTCGCCAAGAAATAGAGCGTGCGATTTTTAACATTAACGTTAAAACTTCTGGCTTTGATGCTGAAATTGTCACCCAAGTCTTACGCTCACCAGTTGCAGAAGAATTAGTGATAGAAAAATTGGCTTTAACAAAACAAGCCAATGACTTATTTGATACCATTTTTGGGTTAGCTAGACCTAGCAATCCTTTGCCGTACTACCGAACTATTCCCCTTTCTACCGAAAAAACGGCGCCGCAAATTGAACAAGAATTTCTCCAAAATGGGGTACGTCTTTTTCACTCGAGCCGCTTTACTGTGCAAAATCAGCCAGATGCTTTTTTACGAATTTCCTTGGCCTCCAATCAGCTTGAGGTATTGGCGAAAGGATTAACCATTATCCAAGAACTCTTACCGACATTAAACGAAAAGAAAGGACATTCCCTATGAATTCATTGCCAATACTTGAAAAAGCAGTGGGCGCGATCACCCTGCTTTCCGAAGAAAAACAAAATGCCGAATATGAAGGCTTTTTATGTCAAGTTAATGAATCGCAACAACTTATCCGCAGTCGTTTAGCCAAAAAAACGCCGAAAAAAGAAGGCTATTTTGCAGCCTTCTGGAAAAAAAATCAACAAAATCAGAACGAAGCCTTTGATGCAACGGAAGCCCCTGAAATGTTAGCAATTGTCATTGCTGATCAAGAAAAGCAAGGTCTCTTTCTTCTGCCAAAAGAATGTTTAATCCAACAAAAAATTCTCAAAACGCATCAACAAAAAGGCAAAATGGCAGCCCGTTTTTATCCTTCTTGGTGCCAAAACCTTAATCAAACCGCCAAAAAAACACAAAAATGGCAACTAACTTACTTTACTGATTTATCTAAATACTAAAAACGTCAGCTGGCTTCAGAAGCCAGCTGACGTTTGTTTATTTTACTGTTTAGCCAATTGGTGGCGTACCTTCTGCGTTCCCAGCAATCGCTTCGATTTGAATCTGGGCACCTTTTGGTAAATCCGTCACACCAATCACTCTTCTGGCAGGCATGCCTTCAGGGAAGTACGTTTGGTAGACGTCATCCACTGCCGCCAGCTCTTCAATCTCTTTCACAAAAATGTTCACTTTCACCAGATCAGCTAAGCTGTGATCCACACTTTCAATAATCGCTTTGATGTTTTCTAAACATTGCGTCGTTTGTTCCTTGATTCCGCCAGCGACTAACGCATTTGTTTTAGGGTCCAATGGTAGCTGAGCTGATAGATGGTTGTAATGAGAAAAAGCAACAGTTTGTGTCGAAAATGGACACTTCGGTGCGTGATCTGTATTATTTGCTTCAATAATTAATCCATGTCGATCTTCAATCGCTTGTGGTGGCGTACCATCCCCATGAGAAACCACCGCTTCTACTTGCACCGCCGCGCCCATTGGTAAATCAGCAACAGTAATCACTGTTCGTGCTGGCATGTAATTGACCGTACGCGCAATTCCTGAATCTGGGAAAAAAGCGGCATATACTTGATTGACAGCTTCTAGCTTAGATAAATCTTTTAAATAAATATTGACCTTCACAATATCATCAAAAGGCACATCAATACTGGTTAAAATGGCTTTTATGTTTTTCAAACATTGTCTTGTTTGCGTTTTAACACAGCCAGCCACAACTCTGCCCGTTTGAGGATCTATAGGCAATTGTGCAGACAGATTGTTATAGTGAGAAAACGCGACCGTTTGACTGGCTAGAGCATCAATTGGTGCCTGAACAGTCTGATTTGTTAATTTAATTAAATCCCCAGCTTGAGGCGCATTAGGGATAGTTCCTTCCCCATTTGAAACAAGTGCCTCCATTTGAACGGAAGCGCCTAACGGCAAATCTGTGACGGCGACCACTGTTTTAGCTGGATAATAATGGGTAAAAAAGGCCACATAGACCTCCTCAACTGCGGCAGCATCCCGCATATCTTTGACAAAAATGGTCATTCTGACAATGTCACTCATCACATGGTTGATACTTTCAACAACCGCTTGGATATTTTTCAAGCATTGTGTCGCTTGGGACCGAATGCCACCTTCTACCAATTGTCCAGAGGTTGGCTCAATAGGTAACTGTGCTGACAAATGATTATAGTGGGAAAATGCGACTGTTTGGGCTGCGAGAGGATGCTTTGGTGCACGCTCTGTATTTCTTGCTAAGACGATATTTTCATTACTCATAACTCTACTCCCTTTTTTAGCATTCCAACAAAAATGATTCCGCTTACATTTTTAAGCATTAAACTTCCAACAAGATCCTTTTTATTTTCCTGCTTTTCTATTAATGGTGATAGCTTTCCACCACCACTTCTTTCAGTCTACAATAAGAACAGGAACATTTCAATAAGGCATTCCTAAATTGATTGTTGGCCCGCAAACAAATCTTCTTCAGTTAAAGAAGACTGGCACGAATCAAGCTTGATTCGTGCCAGTCTTTATAGATAACTCGTTAGCTTTAACTAGTTTTATTTAACCACCATATACTCACGATAATTTTCCGAGAACGTATCCATTAGCGTATAAATTCGTTCAAAATCATAGTCACGACGAGGGTCATCATACCAAACACATTGAATACTTCCAATAATTGGAAGATTTGGGCTACCTGCTGGCACATCTGTAAATGCTTTTTTCGACATATTTGCTAAAGCATCATCATATTGATAAATGCCAGAATCAACATTGCCAGCTACCCAATACCACGCATCATTGGTATTAAAAATTTTGTGTCCTTTTTGAACAAAGTACTCAGGTTTGGCTACGTCATATCCGCTCCAACCGGCTGTCCAATAAGAAATAATAATCTCTGGGTCAAATGTACCGAAAGAATCGTCGCTGTTGTAATAAATGCCATCATTAAAGCTCATTGGCTGCATGCCCGCATCTTTAATTATTTTAGCTAAATCATTCGCATAAGCGACAAAATCCTTGTAGCGCCCAGAAGATTGCAGTTTCGCCCAACCGCCTGTGTCGACATCATTTGCATACTCATCGCCACCAAAATTGAAAATTTCACTATGCGCGGAAAAATAAGCCACGTACTTACTGATAATCGCCTTTGTGAAATTCACTGCCTTTTGGTTTCCTAAATCTACTGTTCGTTTTGAGCCATCAAAAGCAGGATTTTTAATCGCTAGTTTTTCCATGGCCACTAACAAGGCATCCATATGTCCTGGACTGTTAATCACGGGAATGATGTTGATGTTGCGCGCTTTCGCAAAAGCCAACAACCGATCCATTTCTTTTTGTGTTAACGCGTTGCCATTAGGATCATTGTAATACGCGTTGTTGCCTCGTTGGATTGCTTTTGAAACCCGGTTGTGGTTGTATTTTTTACCATTCACATTGACCGACATATCATCCAAGATAAACCGTAAGCCATCATTTCCTAAAATTAATTGGACATCTGTGTACCCATTTTGACTGGCTTTGGCCACTAATTCTTCCAGTTGCTCCACGGAAAAATATTTTCTTCCCGCATCAATGGAGAAGACACTTTTTAAAGGTTGTGTTTGTTTCTCTTTTAAATTATCCAAAGCTGTTTGGACCTCCGTTTGCCAAGTAGTCACTTGCGCGGCTGTATACGTTTTTCCCGCAAGTTCTGTTGCGACTGTCTCTTTTGTTGTTTGTAGTGCTTGAATCGTTTCTGGTGTATAGCTTTCTGCCTTTTCAATGGCTGTAACTGCTTGATCCAACACACGATATAAAGTGGTTAAGTCAATGGCTAACAGGCCTTTTTCTAATTCAGCATCATAGGTGTTTGAAATCCCTTGGTCATAATCGCCACCTAAAATAGCTTTATTCACATCATAAAGCGTTGTTGCTTGTGTCACTGCTTCTGCGGCTTTATTTTGTGTTTCAAGGTCTGTGTTGGCGTAGCTAATTCGTTTTAAATAGTGTTGCGCAGCCGCTTTCATCTCTGCAAGAGAAACGCCTTTACTCTCTGCAATGGCCGTTTTTGTCCAAAGTAAATTAGAAGGTTTTATCTGATTTAAATCGTCTTCATTATAGGTGCGACCATCGCGATCTAAGGCATAGAGGAACATGCCCCCTAAATTATTTTCATAAGAATAACGAGCTACTTTATACATGTTACTTTCCATATACGGCTCTTTTGTGTCATACCAGCGGTTGCGATCTTGCTCTTCTGGGAAAGTTAATCCTGGAACAAATCGTTCCCCATTGAGAACCGGACTTAAATTATTTAATGCTCGTTGCGTGCGTTGGTCATCGCTACCATACTGTTGATACGCGAGAAAATCGAAACAGTCACTGACATCTTGTAAAGGTGGTAAATATTCTGCATTGGTATCATACAAAAATGGACGATCCGTTCCCGACTTCGGTCCAATGTATTTTGATAATGCACGAATGACACCATTAGATAGAACAATATCTTTTTCACTTGGACGAGTTTCCATGTCAATATCTAACCCATCAATTCCTAAATCATCGACAAATTTGGTTAGCAACTCTTTCGCATAAGCATCAAATTCTGCTTCTGTAGGCGTTGTTCCTGCGTAAGGAACTTTTAATAGCTCGCTGTAATCAATCCCACGAACTAAACGAACACCTCGTGCATGCAGTGCTGGCGCATACTCATTTTTTAACGTATCATAAAATGGCTGTGCAAGTGCTTCTTGTCCTTTTGGCACATAACTAAAGACATTCACAATGTCAATACCATAAGGAATATCGTGCATCGTTAGCCAATTTTCATCTGGCAATGTTGTATTAACTCCTTGCATCGTTTTGTCACGCCAAGCCCGATAATAAACCATAAAATGTTTCTCTTGGGTCGGCTCATTGGCTTGGCTGATCATTGGTTGATGAAACAGACTAAATAAGATAAACGCCAAGCCAACCAATAACGAAAGACCCAGCCAACTGACAATTGTTTCTCTGTTTTCTCCTTTTCTTGTCGATAAATTGTTCCCCACTTTGAACACCATTCCTTTCTGCACTCCGTTCATTTTTGTGTATCCACCTAAAAAAGAAAGCGCATACACAACCATCAATAGAATAACAAAAAATAACGAATTTGCAAAATAGAAACTGGAAAAATGAGGATTTTCTATAAAAATCTTTTCCCGCCTAAAATCACTTTCGTTAGGCGGCGTTTAAATGGTAAACTTTGAGACTTGCAAGAAAAATGGGCCTATTTTTCTTGCAAGTTTCCTTTACTTAGTCGTGATTAACATCGGCGATTTTCACAACAATTTTCCCTTGCGCTCGTCCTGTCAGTGAATAGTCCACCGCTTCTTGAATTTGGCTAAAAGGTACGACTCGGTCAATTATCGGCTGTAATTTTCCCTGTTCAATGAGCTCAGTGAGTAAAGCTAATTGCTCGCCATCGGGACGCATAAACAAAAAATGATAACTAACATCTGTGGCTTGCTCCAATCGATGAATCTTGCGAGTAGCTATTTTAAAGGCCCATTGTTTCCAAAGCGGCAAGCCATACTCTTTAGCAAAACGTTCGTTGGGAATGCCTGACAATGTAACAACTTTTCCCTGAGGTTTAACCACTGAAAAAGCTTTTTCTAAGATTGTCCCCCCCATTGTATCAAACACATAATCGTAGTCGGATAAAACTTCTTCAAAATTTTGTGTCCGATAGTCAATCACTTCATCTGCTCCCAACGCTTGAACCCATTCTTTATTTTTACTACTCGTTGTGGTGGCAACGTAAGCGCCCGCTAGTTTTGCTAATTGAATCGCAATGGTTCCAATCCCTCCTGAACCTGCTTGAATCAGGACTTTCTGGCCTGGCTGTACATTCATAATATCATGTAGCGCTTGATAACTTGTCAAACCGACTAACGGAATGGCCGCAGCTTCTTCAAACGTTAAATTTTTCGGCTTCATAGCTACAGCCGCTTGATCCACTGCAATATATTCAGCAAAAGTTCCCACGCGATTTTTGGGTACTCGCCCGTAAACTGCATCGCCCAGCCTAAAATTTTGAACTTTTTTTCCAACAGAGACAACAATCCCAGCAAAGTCACTGCCTAAAATCAGTGGCATTTGATAATTTAAAAGCATCTTTACTTTGCCATCTTTTGTTTTTAAATCAATCGGGTTGATACTGGCAGCGATAATTTTGACCAAAACATCATTGTCATGAATGGTGGGTAAGGGCACCTCCTCGATTGCTAATTCTTTTTGTCCGTATTTATGAATTAAAGCGGCTTTCATCATTGAATCTTTCCTCTCTTTCTATCCCTTTTATTGGTTTAAAAGTTTAAACCTTTAATCAATTAGTATCTTAACGAAAAATGGAATCCACGTCAAGTTTCAGCCCTCAGCGTATTTTATTGACAAAAAACACGAAAAATGGTTTAATCGTTTAAAAATACGAACCAAAGAGGCGAAAGAATATGAAAGAATTAGAAGAAATTCAAACAGAATTTACTGCGCTTAGTGATTTTTTAATCGCATTGGGTGATGAAAAACGCCAAGCAATTATTATTGCACTGTTAGAAGACCAGGCCTGTGTTGGCCGTCGTGTCACTGAGTTAACAGAGGCGACACAACTCTCACGTCCCGCTGTTTCTCACCACTTAAAAATTTTGAAACAAGCCAAATTAATTGATTGTCGCAGTGAAGGAACTAAAAATTATTACTCACTTTCTCACGATACCACCAAAATTGAGCAACTCCAACAACTATTGACCCACATTACGTCGATTATGCCAGGGAGGAAGCAAGCATGAAAAAAATTCTCGTGGTCCTCACAAACGTTTCCCGTTATCACGGCACCGAAGAACCAACGGGCCTCTGGCTAGGTGAAGCCACGGAGTTCGTGGAAGAAGTAACCAAAGCAGGATTTTCAGTTGACTATGTTAGTCCCCAAGGAGGCTATGTCCCTTTGGATCCCCGGAGTATGAAATATGTAGATTCCTCCATTATGGCGGTTTATGAAAGTGCCGATTTTCAAGAACGAGCGCTAGCGCATTCCCTCTCTCTTGAAGAAATTGATCCAGATGAATACGCAGCGATTTACTTTACAGGAGGCCATGGCGTTATGTGGGACTTTCCTGATAATCCTCAGTTGCAAGCAATCACTCGTAGCCTTTACGAACAGGGCAAATACCTAACTTCTGTTTGTCACGGAATTGCTGGTCTTTTAAATGTCAAAGATGCGTCAGGAAATTATTTGATTGCAGATAAAACCATTACTGGCTTCACTACTGCAGAAGAAATTTTAGCCATGAAAAAAGCAGTTGTTCCTTTCTTAAACGAAACAATTGCCAAAGAACATGGTGCTACTTTTGCGAAAAAGCGTCCTTATAAAGAATTTGCGTATCAAGATGGCCGTATAATCACTGGGCAAAATCCTTTTTCTGTCCGCGCTGTCGCAAAATTGTTAATTCAACAATTATCAAAATGAAACAACAGCGACTACTTTTAGGTAGTCGCTGTTGTTTCATTGCTTCTTCTTTTTTCCGAAAGCCGAAGCCCTAACATAAAAAATTTTTGATTAGCTAAAGAGTAACATCGCGCCAATTAAGATAATTAGGTTAATTAAGCCTAAGACAATCATTGGTTTGGCCATGAATTTTGTCCAAGTGGCATATTGAACTTTGGAAATTTCCAAACCACCCATTACGACACCAGATGTTGGCGTGATCAAATTAATCAAGCCACAACCTGAAGCAAAAATCATAACCATCACTTCTGGACTTAAACCAATGTTTTTAGCTAACGCACCCATTACAGGAATAGAAACGTACGCTAAACCAGAAGTTGAAGGAATTAGGAAAGATAAACCTAAGTATAAAACAAAGGCACCGATGACAAATAAGACTGGGGAGAGTCCTTGTAATAAGCCTGCCGCTTTATCAAGGATAAATGAATCTAAATACGTTTTAGACATCAAAACAGATGCCCCGCGAGCAACTACGATAATTAAAACAACGGATAACATATCTTTGGCACCGTCGATAAATGCTTCAATGGTTTCTTTTTCAGTAAAGCGACCAATCAAGGCAGCAATGATCCCTAAAAGGAAGAACCACATCGCTAAGTCGCCAAAGTACCAGTCACCGAAACTGTTGCCTGTTAAAACAGACGTCCAGCCTTTGAAAATCGTCACTCCAAAGTCGTTCCATGGAATTAAGGAAACAATCATAATGACAAAACAGAAAGCGAATACCATTAAGATTTTTTTATGACGATTCGTAAATGGCATTTCTTTCGACGCTGCTTGTCCATACGTTTTTTCCATATCCTCTTGTTCTTGTAAAGATAAAATTGTTGAACCTTTGTCAGCCTTCACTTTTTTCGCATAACGCATCACAATGAAAATAGAATAGCTAGTAGAGGCCGCCCACAAAATAGCACCGACAATTAAAATAATTCCTGTATTCGGCTGAATGCCAATACCTCGCAACGCATCCATCGCTACCCCTGTGGAGAAAGGGTTAACCGTTGAACCGATAACACCTGATCCTGCACCCAATAGCACAGTACCCACTGCGACAAACGTATCAAAACCAGCGGCGACCATGGTGGCACTCAATAAACCATAAAAAGGAATTGTTTCTTCTGCCATTCCATAAGTCGAACCACCAATAGAAAATAAAATCATTAAAATCGGAATGATTTTCAATTCGTTCCCTTTTAACTTTTTAACGACTGATTGAATCCCTGCTTCAAGAGCCCCAGTTTGCGTCACAATATTTAAAAAGCCACCGAGTACTAAAATAAAAATATTAATTTCAATGGCATCTTTAAACCCATTGAATGGAGCCATGATAATATCCGATAATTTGGCCCCTACCACGTGGTCAACCATTTTGCCATCAATTTCTCTTGGGGTAAATGGCTGGCCATTTAGCAAGACCGTTACGATACCTAAAACAATTAAAATAATAAATAAAATACTAAAAGACGAAAGCTGTTTTTTGTTTTTCTTCTTTTTTTCTGCCATATCCTTTTATACAGGAACCTACTTTCCTGTATCTCCCTTCTCTATGATTAATTACTCAATCGATCAATAAAGAATGGCGTATCTAGAAAAGTTAAGAATTTATGACTGTAGCTAATACGGTTCATTTGGACTAATTTTTTCATAACACTGCTTGCTGTTTCCCGCGTAGTTCCACTCATTCGTGCAATGTCATTAATGGTAATTGGACAAGTAATTGCAACGCGTTCTCTGTTGTCAATTCGTTCTCCTAAATCATTTAATAACATCGCCAGTGATGTCACAATCCGTTCACATGCATCATTGGTTGTTCCTTTTTGGATTTTGATCATACTTTCTTTTAAAAGGACCGATTGTTCTTGAATCCAATGAATCAATTGCTGGGGATTATTTTGGAGAAAACGCTCAAACAGTTTAACTGGCACAAACACAACCTCAATATCCGTATAGGCAATCGCGGAGTCGTAATGAACCTCATCTTGAAACAGTCCGATTCTCGGAAAAAGAGCCTGCTTTTTCATAAAATGCAGATAGGAAAAATTACCACTGCGATCATTTTTTTCAATTTTAATGACACCTGAAACCAGTAAAATCAAATGATTTCTCGGATCACCTGGATAAAAAAGGACTTGGCCTTTTTTATAGGAGCGAACGAAACTCTCGTTGCGCAATTCTGTTAGTTCTGATTCAGAAAAGTATTGAAAATCTTGATTATTTTTAGTGATTATTTTCTCTATCATCATCTTAATTCTCCTAAATACTATACTTTATTTTGTCACAACCGTTCCTACGATTTCATCGCCGCTCATACTTCCTAAGTTTTCCAAAGAAGTGATAATTGCTTGTTTATTGGGTTGGCTTTCTACAAACTGAATGGCGGCTTCAATTTTCGGTAACATACTACCTGGTGCAAAATGACCCGCTTGTTTGTATTCTTCCAACTCTGCTACAGTGACATTGGTTAATTGTTTTTCATCTGGTTTGCCATAATTAATGCACACATAATCCACGCCAGTTAAAATAACTAGTGCATCCGCATCTACTAATTCTGCTAGTTTTTCAGAAGCAAAATCTTTATCGATTACTGCTTCGACACCTTTTAATTCTTGTCCTACGACAGGGATGCCACCACCACCACATGAAATGGTAATTATATCATTTTTTATTAAGGTATTAATAGTCTCAGCCTCGTGGATGTCAATTGGCTTAGGACTTGGAACGACTTTGCGCCAGCCACGTCCTGCATCTTCTTTAAAAATAGCACCTGCTTGCATTGCTTCTTTGGCTTCAGCTTCTGTTAAAAATGGACCGATCGGTTTTGTTGGATTTTTGAATGCCTCATCTGCTGGATCTACGACCACCTGTGTTAAAACAGTAGCCACTTGTTTCTTGATTCCTGCTTTGTTTAATTCTTGATTAAGCGCATTGGACAACCAGTAGCCGATACTTCCTTGTGTCATAGCAACACACGTATCTAGAGGCATTGCTGGATTTTTTTCAGAATCAGCTGCTTGTTGTTGCAATAATAGATTACCAACTTGTGGACCATTGCCATGTGAAACAATCAACCGATGCCCTTGTTTAATTAAATGAACTAAATAGGCAGATGTTTGAACTAATGCTTGCTGTTGTGCGTGTGCGCTAGCATCATTTGAAAGGATGGCATTTCCGCCTAGTGCAACGACCATTTTTTTCCCCATTACAAATCCTTCTTTCCTATCATAATAAAGAATAGGCCGCCCTTCAAAAGAAACTCTTAAAGGGCGAAACAACTATTCTTTTTTCAATGTTTTTTCAGTTGCTTCCTACACACGAGGAATGAATAAGTTGCCTAAAGTAGCTGCCATGATTGCTTTAATAGAATGCATTCTGTTTTCTGCTTCTTCAAATTGACGACCATATTTACTACGGAAGACTTCATCCGTGATTTCCATTTCAGTAATGCCGAATTTTTCAGCAACCATTTCTCCGTATTGTGTTTTCGTATCATGAAAGGCTGGCAAACAGTGTAATACGATTAAATCGCCATCCATGTTTTCGGTTTTTTCTAACATAGCCATATTAATTTGATAAGGTTTCAACAGATTGACACGTTCTTCAAATTTATCTTCTTCACCCATGGACACCCAAACGTCTGTATATAACACGTTGGCTCCTTTAACACCTTTAGCAACGTCGTCTGTAATCATTAATTCTGCACCAGATTCTTTCGCAAATTCTTTTGCATAATTAACGACTTCATCAGAAGGGAACAATTCTTTTGGTGCACAAATGCGAACATTTACGCCTAAAATAGCACCTGTCACTAACAAGCTGTTTGCCATGTTGTTACGGCCATCGCCGACATATACTAAAGTGATTCCTTCTAAACGACCAAAGTTTTCTTTCACTGTCATAAAGTCCGCAATCATTTGTGTTGGATGCCATTGATCCGTTAAACCATTCCAAACAGGAACACCAGAATATTTCGCTAAATCTTCCACTACTTCTTGACTAAAGCCACGGAACTCAATCCCGTCAAACATACTACCTAAAACAATCGCTGTATCTTCAACAGATTCTTTTTTACCTAATTGAATATCGTTGGCGCCTAAATACTCAGGATGTGCCCCTAAATCAATCGCTGCTGTAGTAAATGCAGAGCGTGTCCGTGTCGAAGTTTTTTCAAATAAAAGAGCGATATTTTTTCCTTCTAAATAGTGATGTGGAATCCCTTTTTTCTTCAATTCTTTTAAGTGAATACTGAAGTCTACCAAATACTCTAATTCTGCTCTTGAAAAATCTTTTTCTGCTAATAAACTACGTCCTTGAAATACTGAATTCATGATGATTCCTCCTATTTTTGGGTGTTTTTTAAAGATCTTCACGGTAAAGTGGCATACTCATACAACGAGGGCCACCACGGCCACGTACTAGTTCACTTCCTGGAATGTAATTCAATTTCACGCCTGCTTCTTCTAGCGCTTTATTCGTAATCGTATTCCGATCGTAAACAACAACTTCCCCAGGGGCAATTGCTAATGTATTTGAACCGTCGTTCCATTGTTCACGGGCTGCTGCGGTTAAATTCCCAGCGCCGCAACGGATTAATTGAACATTGTCTAAATGCAAGTATTTGCATAAAATGTTATCTAATGTATCTTTTTCTTTTGTAATTTGGATGTCTCCATCTGCTTTTTCAGTGATCGAGTAAACAACCAAACCACCTTCGATTTCTGGATGAATCGTAAATTTATCATAGTCAATCATGGTAAAAACGGTATCTAAATGCATGAATTTACGATGTTCACCGATATCAAAAGCCAAGATATTTTTGAACCCTAATTTTTGTTCAAAAATATTTCTCGCAATTTTTTCAATTGACGCGGCATCCGTTCTTTGAGAAATCCCAATGGCCACTACTTCTTTTGAAAGAATTAATTCATCGCCACCTTCAATTCTGGTTGATTCTGAACGATCATAGACTCTAGGAACCTCTTTTCCAGCAAAACGAGGATGATAATCAAAAATGTATTGCCCAAAAATGGTTTCCCGTTGTCGAGTTACTGAATACATATGATTTAAAGAAATCCCGTGCCCCATTGTCGCAAAGTTATCACGCGTGAAGTATAAGTTAGGCATTGGATCAATAATGAATGGATAATCCGCTTCAACCATATCTGTTAAAAATTCTTGCTCATATTTAGGTAATTCTTGTTTTTGAATGCCAGCAATCGCTTTTTGAATAAGTTCTTCGTTGTCGTCAATTTCTAACATTAACTCTCTAACTTTTTCTTTTGCTGATTCGCTGCGAATATTGGCTTCTTCTAAGAATTGGTCAATAAATTGTCGGCGGACCTCTTCATTAATCAACGCTTCAGCAGCTAAGTCCTCTAAATAGACCACTTCGATATCTTTTGATCGTAACAACTCTGCAAATGCATCATGTTCTGCTTGTGCTTTTTCTAAAAACGGAATATCATCAAACAACAGTCTCTCCAGATAATCTGGCATTAAATTTTCTAATTCCTTACCTGGACGATGTAACATCACTGTTTTCAATTTCCCGATTTCAGAAAATACATTAATTGGATGACTCATGTGAAATAACCTCCTCAACTTAATTACAAACACAGAATAACAGACCTGATTAACCTAGGACGTGAGCCATTTGCCAAACAAAATACCAAATATACAACGGTATTCTTTCTTATGCATATTTCCAGCCTAAAAGAATGCGCTTTCATAGATATTCTAAAAAAATAATGCATAATTAAATAAAAAAAAATGCATTTATTCAAAAAAAATTATTTCTCCATACACTTCATAAAGTTATAATCTTATAGAGATAAAAGTAAGGGAGCCAGAAGTCAAAACGACTTCTGGCTCCCTTACTTTTATGCGTTACTTTTTGACAAAGGTGTTGGCTGAATAAATTGTTGAAAATACTGCTCTAGTTCTTGTGCTTTTTCCTCGGATGATGAAACAATAATAACAGTGTCGAAGCCAGCGACAGAACATTTCTTTTCACACAAAGACACTTCATCAAGTACAGCTGAAAACAATGTTGCGTTGTCTGGTAATGTATGAACCACTAGTAAAAAGGCGACACGTTCAACTTTGGTCACTACCTCACGAATTGCTTGTATCAACTGTTCTTTTTTTCGTTCTTCTAAAGAAGTGAATTGTTCAAAAATCGTTAACCGCATCTCGCCAGACTCATCCAATGCTTTGACGACTTTTAATTCCCATAAATCCCGTGAAATCGTTGCTTGTGCGACATTTATCTCGCGCTTTTTTAATTCTCTTAACAACTCATTTTGACTATGAATTACAGTTGTTTGAATGATTTTTTTAATCAAACTTTGGCGTGTTTGCTTATTCACAAATAACACCCTTCCTCCAGACATTTACAAAGCAATACTAGCAGAATCTCTCTAATTAGAATAGAAAAAGGGTCGTTTAGCTAAAAGGTTCTCATTGATTTTGTCGGATATTTCGCATTTAAAAAAGTGAGACTTGCACAATTTAGTAAAACGTTGTACAGTGATTTTAGGGAATTACTGGCACCGTTTTAAATAACAGCAATGATGTTTTTTTGCATGATTAACTGAACTGGAGGAAAGTAATGAACCGATTAAAACGCCAAACGATGATTAAGCGATTGGTCACAGAAAATGAAATCCATACACAAAGTGAATTACTAGCATTATTGGAAAAAGAAAATATTCACACCACACAAGCAACTATTTCTCGTGACATTCGTGAGCTGAATTTAAACAAAGTAGACAATGGTCAAGGAGAAGCCTATTATCGTATCTTGAATAATTCTGCCCTTCGTCCAAAATATAAAACAGATGAAGAACGTCTTGTTGACATTATTATTGAAACTGGTGTTTCTTTAACACAAATAGAGTTCACAAATCTTTTAACCGTCTTACCTGGCAACGGGCAAGCCATTGGGGTTTTAATTGATCGCATACGTATCCACAACCCTCATATCTTGGGCTGCATCGCTGGGGATGATACCATCTTAATTCTTTCAAAAAATAAAGAAGATGCCCTTGAAGTTAACAACTATTTCCAGCAGTATTTGTACCACCCATAATTCATCACTTAGTAAAATCGACTATTTTTTGACATCATTGCTATTTTTATTAAAGATAAATAAAAAAAGGCGTCTCAGTGAAAGCTGAGGCGTTTTCTCATGAGTTTTTCTTTTGAACACCGTCTTTTTTTTGTATAATAATCAAAAAGCAAAGAAAGGGTTTCTTATGACTGAACAATTCATACTCACTTCAAACGATCAACAAACTCAGCTCAATGTACGTCATTGGCCCTGCCCTTCACCCAAAGCCGTAGTTCAATTGATTCACGGCATGGCAGAGCATATCCAACGTTATGATGAATTTGCTCGTTTTTTAAATCAATTAGGGTTTGCCGTAGTTGGTCATGATCATCTAGGTCATGGCGAATCTGTACAACCAAGCGCACCGATCTATGGTTTTTTTGGAGAACAAGGGCCTGAAAATGTCGTTACAGATATTCATCAAGTGAAACAATGGGCTGTGAATCGCTATCCACAATTGCCCTATTTTATGATGGGTCACAGCATGGGGTCTTTCGCCTTGCGCAACTATCTGCAAGACTATCCTGTGACTGTGCAAGGAGTCATTTTCATGGGCACTGGAACAAGTCCGTTACCTTTAACCGCAGCATTGCCTTTTATTAAAAAAATGGCCGAGAAACAGCCGAAAAAACCAGCTCCGTTCATTGATAAGCTGGCATTTGGTTCTTTTAGCAAAAAATTTCCTGAAGCAAGTTCCTTTAATTGGCTTTCTAAAAATCAAGCCAATGTGGCTGACTATGAAAATGACCCATTAATGGGCTTCGTATTTACCAACAATGGTTTTGCTACCCTTTTTTCGCTTGTTAAACGAGCCAATCAAAGGAATTGGTACCAAGCGATCCCAAAAGAATTACCTATTTTAATCATTAGTGGCGCTGAAGACCCAGTTGGTGATTTCAGCAAGGGGCCAGCGAAAATTCAAAAGCAATTAAAGCATGCAGGTTTTCAGCACGTGACGTTACGACTATTTCCCACATTGCGTCATGAAATTTTATTAGAAACGGAAAAAGCTACAGTTTTTCAAGAAATTGGGCATTGGTTAACGGATTTAACGAATTAAAAAAGAAGGTTGATGTTGTGACATCAACCTTCTTTTTTAATCTATTTTCGTTAAACCGCCCATATAAGGACGTAGAACTTCTGGAATCGTTACGGTGCCATCTTCATTTTGATAATTTTCCAAAATGGCAGCCACTGTTCGACCAACAGCAAGTCCTGACCCATTAAGAGTATGGGCATATTGAACATGACCCGTTTTATCACGATAACGAATCAACGCCCGACGTGCTTGGAAGTCTTCACAGTTTGAACAAGAACTAATTTCTCGATACGTTTTCTGTGCCGGAATCCAAACTTCTAAATCATAGGTTTTCGCTGCCGAGAAGCCCATGTCACCTGTCGAAAGAGTAATCACTCGATAAGGGAGGCCCAATTTTTCTAAAATGTCTCCAGCATTGTTGGTCATTTTTTCTAATTCTTCATAGGAGTGTTCTGCATCACTAAATTTAACCATTTCTACTTTATGAAACTGGTGTAAACGAATTAATCCTCGGGTATCACGACCTGCACTACCCGCTTCCGAGCGAAAAGAAGGACTTAAAGCAGTAAAATAAATCGGTAACTCTTGCGCATCTAAAATTTCATTATTATAGTAGTTAGTTAACGGGACTTCCGCTGTGGGGATCAGCGTCAAATCACTTTCTGCAACTTGGAAGACATCTTCTTTGAACTTAGGAAACTGACCAGTGCCAAACATTGCTTTGCTATTGACCAAATAAGGAGGAATCACCTCGGTATAACCATGTTCATTAACATGTTGATCTAACATAAAATTATAGACCGCTCGTTCTAAACGAGCCCCTAAGCCTTTGTAATAAAGAAAACGGCTACCAGATACTTTCGCGCCTCTTTCAAAATCTAAAATTCCTAAGGCTTCACCGATTTCCCAATGTGGTTTCGGTTCAAATGAAAAAGTTTTCGGCGTACTCCACCGCCGAACTTCTACGTTGGCGGCTTCGTCTGCGCCAACAGGCACGCTCTCATGAGGTAAGTTAGGCAGACGTTCTGCAATTGCTGTGCATTGTTCTTGCAAATGAACAACTTCTTGGTCTAAAACTTTAATTTGCTCGCTAACTTCTTGCATATTTAGCAACTGTTGTGAAGCATCTTTTTGTGCACGCTTTAATTGTGCAATTTCTCCTGATACCTGATTACGGTGTTTTTTCAGTTCTTCAACTTTAACAAGTAACGCTCTTCGTTCTTCATCTAAAGCCAAAAAGCGTAATAAAACTTCCTCGTCCACACCACGTGTTTTTAACTTTTTCTGCACTACTTCTACATTTTGGCGAATTTTTTTCATATCCAGCATCTTATTTCCCTCTTCATGATTAAATTTTAAACAATGGTGAATTTTACTTTTTCAAAAATTTCATTCTTCATTCGTTGGCCAGTCGCTGTGCCAGCTAAGCCACCTAAACCCGTTTCTCTCAATTCTCGTGGTAATTGACGGCCGACTTTATTCATGGCTTCCACCACTTCATCTGCTGGTATTTTATTTACAATTCCAGCTAAAGCCATATCTGCAGCGATTAACGCATTGCCTGCACCTACTGTATTTCGTTTGACACAAGGAATTTCGACTAACCCAGCCACTGGGTCACAAACTAAACCTAATAAATTCCCTAAAGCCATAGCAAAAGCTTCAGAAGATTGGCGTGGTGTTCCGCCAGCCGCTTCAACAGCTGCAGCGGCGGCCATCGCTGAAGCACTGCCTACTTCGGCTTGACATCCACCAACAGCACCAGCAATCATCGCATTGTTGGCTGTGACCATCCCAAATAAAGAACTGGTAAACAAGAAACGAATTTGTTGATCACGCGTTAAATTCAAGGTATTTTTAATCGCTGTTAAAACCCCTGGTAAGGTGCCACTTGCACCAGCAGTTGGCGTTGCGCAAACAACGCCCATTGCTGCATTGACTTCATTAGTACCTAGTGCGGCTTGAACTGCAGACATCATTAAATCACCTGATAACGTTTTGCCAGCTGCGCGGTATTTTTTTAAACGAGCCGCATCACCGCCCGTTAACCCAGTAGGAGAAAAAACGCCTGCTCCTTCTTGCGAGCGTTTGACAGCAGCATCCATAACATCCAAATTTTGACCCATCTGTGTCCAAATTTCTTCATAGCTTTTTTGGCTACGCTCCATTTCTTGCTCAATCATCAAATCAGAGATTTTTTTTCCTGTTTTTTCAGCTTTATCGATAAATTCTTCAATCGAAAGGTACATATGTCAAACTCCTATCATAATAAGATTATTTTCGATGTGTCATCTAGTGAAAACAGTTGTTCTTTCACCGAGGAAATTGGTGCCGAATCTAAGTCAAAGATGAATAAAATTTGATCCCCTTCCACATAACGAGACACCGCATTCACTTGAATATTATTTTTTTGTAACGTATCTTTAAAAGCTTGCATCGCCTGCTCTTCTTGATTAATGACTAACAAAATAGGTAAAGGACCATGTAGTTGGACATTGAAACCGTCTAATTCAATGTATTTCACCTCGATAGTGCCGCCACCTACAGAAATTCCTGTTAAATGAATTTCGTGCGTTGCATCACTGAGTGTCACACATGCTGTATTAGCATGCTTCACTGGACTTTCTTCACTCATTTCTAAAAATTGAATCTCGATTCCTTGTTCTTCCGCAAGTTCAATGGATTGTGTTACGTTGGCATCATCTGCTGCTAGTCCAAGAATTCCGCCAATAATTGCAAAATCAGTTCCATGTCCTTTATGCGTGTCTGCAAAAGATTCATAGTATTTAATCACAATTTTTTCTGGCGTTCCGCCGAATAACTTTCTTGCCGCTAAGCCAATTGCTAAGGCCCCAGCTGTATGCGAACTAGAAGGACCAATCATAATAGGACCGATAATGTCAAAACAACTTTTGTAGTTCATTACTTTGTTCACTTTTTTAGGTTTATTGATGGCCATAGCTGTGTTCATACGTAACTCCTCCTTTGGTTTTTACTGCTTCTTTTTCTTTTTCACTGGTTACTTCCGTCGTTCCTTCAAATTCTGGTGTATTATCCACCGCTTCAATTCTGTAACGTTTAAAGACCAGCGCACCTAAAAATCCAAACATCAGACTGACCACTGTGATAATCGCTACTGCTAGTAAAGTCGTTTGAATGGCATTGTTACCTAATGTCACAAGTAAACCAGCCCACGGTGTTGCCATTCCTGTCACAGGTACTTTTAAGCCAAAGAAAGTCACTACAATACCACTAACCATTCCTGAAAATAAATTCGTTGCGTAAATAGGTATTGGATTGGAGCTGATGATATCGACTTGTGTTAATGGCTCAATTGCCACAGCTAACGGAGTTGAAGCTGTGCCTAGTTTTAACTTTTTAAATAGCGCCGCATTGACAATGGAACTGCCGTAACAAGTCAACGCACCGACAGCCATTGGTACACCAGTCAAACCAATCAAGGCAGTTAAAACCATTGAACTTAACGGTGTCATACCAACAATCGGGATAATAGCACCTAAAATTGCGCCCATCACATATGGATTGCCATCTACTGCACTTAAAATCGTGCCCCCAATAACTTCTAGGACACCTAATACAACGGGTTGAATAAAACCAGCAACTAACGAAGCAGCGACTGGAATGACTAAAATAACGACTAATAAGTCAATCCCTTCTGGAATACGTTTTTGCATCTGCTCAACAACAAAAGATAAAAGATATGCGGTAATAAAGGCTGGTAACAAGCTGACTTTAATCAATGACAGACCTAAAATAATTGAAAAAACTGGACTAATCCCGAAAGCGAGCGGCACAAGAGCTCCAGCTGCTAAACCACCTAGACTACCCATTGTTTCACCAATTTGCGACACATAATCTAAATGAAAAACGCCGCCTACTGCATACCGCAAAAATGCCTCTGGTAGAAAGGTGGCACAAGCTGCACCAGACAAAGCACTTAAAGATTTTTTCCCTCGCGGTGCTTTAAAAGAGAATAGGGACATGCCACATAAAACTAAGACTAACATCAAGATTCCTGATAACGTTTTCATTTCTTTGCCTCCAACTATATTTTTTTATAACGGATGGTACTCCTGAATAAAATTTTTATTGCTCAACAAGTGAAAGAATGAGCGAGCATTCCGATGAACTAAAGTACAATGAGTAACAAAAATTTCATTCCACATTCAGAGTATACGACTAAACAAAAGTTTAGTCAATGTATTTTTTTAACGTAAAGAATCTTATTGCTTTTCCATTAAAAAAGTATTACACTAAAATTAATTTCAGTGTAGGGGAGGATATCACTTGGAGTCATATTTACGTTTAAGTGAAGTAGATAAACAAATCTTACATTCACATGCCTTAATGCTTGATGGATTAGGGAACTTCTTTGGTAGTACCCATGAAGTCATTCTTCATAGTTTAGAAAATTTGGAAAGTTCAGCTATCAAAGTCATCAATGGCCATTTCAGTAACCGCAAGGAAGGTGCCCCCATTACTGATATGGCGTTAAAAATGTTAAGTCAAGTAGAGTCGGAACATGATTACGCTGTGAAACCCTACTACAATAAAAATCAAAAAGGGGTTATTTTAAAATCTTCCACCATTCCAGTTATCGGTGAAAATGATCGTATTATTGGATTGATCTGTATCAATATGCATTTAGAAATGCCATTAATTGATTACTTGCAAGACTTATTACCTTCAGGACAACAAAATGATATGTCCCAAGAGCTTAAAAATTCTGAACATTTTTCTGACAATATTGACGAATTAATCACTACTTCACTGACAAAAGTAAAACAAGCAGTAGAAAGCGATCCAAATGTATCACATTTGAATCAAAATAAAGAAATTGTTATTCGTTTATATGATCAAGGAATTTTTAATCTCAAAGATTCTGTCATAAAGATTGCCGATCGATTAGGTATTTCAAAAAATACCATCTATTTACATATCCGCAATCATAAAAAAGAAGAAGCTTAAAACATCAAAGCCACCAACGCTAACTAGCGTTGGTGGCTTTGATCACTTCTCTTCTATTTTAATTTGGTAAATCAAACAAGTAAGGTGTCCCTATTTCTCCATTTAACGTAACATCTAAGCGATTTTTTGTGCCGGGAACTAAATTACTGGCTGTGAAATTCCCTTGGGCATCCGCAGTAAAACTTGCTAAAATCACCCGCGCATCATCTGCACGTGACACTAAAATAGTTGCATTCGGTGCTGTTTTACCAGAAATTGTCCCTTGTTTCGGATCAATCGTAATATTGCTAAAAGAAAGCGCTGCTTCTTGTCCTGAACTTGGAATATCAATTTGGACAGGTGCACTATTCCGTTGATCAACGGTTGCGATTAATTGAGTAGTCGCTCCCGCTCTGGGACTAATTACTGTAAAATTGCCATTGGCATCCGCATAAAAAACACCTGCTTGTGCAGAAGCATCACCGACTACCGTTGCTGTAATGGTTGCATTAGGTAATGTAGTACCATTAATTTCATTTCTTTCAGGATTGAAAACAACATTGGTAATTGTAATGTTTGTATCAGGTGCTTGGTTTTGAGGGACTTCATTCGTTTCATCAGTTCCTGCAGAAGGCTGCGTGGCATTTTCTGACGGATTTTCCCCTGTCACATTAGAATTTTGACCCGTGACAGACGAATGACTACTTTTCATTTCTTGTTGGCTAGAGGATTTCTGCGTGGCTTTCTTTGTTTCTTGCTTTGGCTTAGAATCATTTGTGCTTGCTGTTTTTTTGTTTCCACATCCTGCTAGACTTAAAGACAATACACTGAACGTTAACATACTGAACAAAGCAATTTTTTTCATTTTTCGTTACCTCCAGAAATCTTTTTGTAACATTAATGTAACATTGTTTTAAAAATCTAGCAATAATTTTTCAACCGTTTTCCTTTTTGTTTAAAAAGAAAAAACCTGCACAAAGGCATTTAGCCTTTGTGTAGGTTTTTATCTGCTAAATGGATTTAATGTTTGCGATAGCTTAAATAGTAAAAGCCAGAAACAAAAATGGCACCACCAATGATATTACCTAAATAAACAAAAATAAAATTACGGAAAAAGTCTCCCCACTGAACGCCGCCTTCAAAAATTGCGGCTGGAATGATGAATGCATTCGCCACACTATGCTGAAAGCCAATTGCAACAAAAATCATTACTGGAAACCAGATGCCTAATAGTTTCCCCGCTGCATCTTTCGCACCATAACAAAGCCATAAGGCCAGACCTACGAACCAGTTACAGCCAATACCTGAAATAATTGCTTGAAGCCAAGTTGCTGCAACTTTATGTTCTGCAAGAGAAAGAACCTGATTTAAATAGGCGCCGCTACTGGTTAAACCTAAATAATGACCAAAAAAATAGGCAACAAATAAGGCGCCAACCATATTTGCCAATGTAATTGTGACCCAGTTCACGAGTAATTCTCTGAAAGAGACCTTTTTAGCAAACCAAGCCGTACTCACTGCCATCATATTTCCTGTGATTAACTCACCACCAGCCATTAAAATAACAATTAGACCAATTGGGAAAACCGCAGCTCCCACTAAAGCTTGAACACTGGCTAAATCTGCTGGAATAGAGGCGGAAACACGCACATAAGCCAAATAGCCGAGGGAAATCATGGCACCGCCGATAAATCCTAAAATGAGTTTTGCTACCAAAGGCTTTTGAATTTTTTTCTGACCATTTTCAATACTGATACTTAAAATTTCATCTGGTGTATACAAACATTTCACTTCCTTTGTTTTTTGTCCTCCTTTACTTTACCCTTATATCACAGAATTTCAAGTACTTTTGTGTATTTTTTCACTAAAAACTGTAGTTCTTTTAATTTTATATGAAAACATCCTGAAACAAGTCCTATTTCTTGTTTCAGGATGCTTACTTATCCGTTTTTAAAGAGTTATCTTTTCACTTTAAAACAATAGGTTGCTATGGCTAACGATAAAAAGCTCAGGCCTAGGAAGCTCCCAACTGCTGAAGATTGTTCCCCTGTTTTGGGGAATTTTTTCTTGGCAATTTTGGTCGTATTATCCGCTTTTTTGACTGTTCCTGACGATTCTTGATTCGTCTGTATCTGTTTAGTTGCTTGGTTTTCTGCTACTGATTCCTTTGTTTGACTAGCCTTGGCAGAGGGCTTTGAATTACTTTGAGCGTCATTAGGATCTTGATTAGACTCTACCGCGTAAATGACAGAATTCTGGCCTTTGTTTTGGCTGCTTTCGTTTACAGTGCTTGGGGTGCTACTCTCACTTGTACTGTTGGTTGCGCTGGTCGTACTTGAAGCACTACTTTCGCTGGTACTACTTGTTTTACTGGTTGTGCTTGGCGTGTTGCTTTCGCTTGTACTACTGCTTTCACTTGTCGTGCTTGAGGTGCTGCTTTCGCTTGTACTACTGCTTTCACTTGTCGTGCTTGGCGTGCTGCTTTCGCTCGTACTACTGCTTTCACTTGTCGTGCTTGGCGTGCTGCTTTCGCTGGTACTACTGCTTTCACTTGTCGTGCTTGAGGTACTACTTTCGCTGGTATTACTTCTCTCACTTGTCGTGCTTGGCGTGCTGCTTTCGCTGGTATTACTGGTTTCGCTAGTTGTACTTGGCGTGTTGCTTTCGCTGGTATTACTGGTTTCACTTGTCGTGCTTGAGGTGCTGCTTTCGCTTGTACTACTGCTTTCACTTGTCGTGCTTGAGGTGCTGCTTTCGCTTGTACTACTGCTTTCATTTGTCGTGCTTGGCGTGGTGCTTTCGCTGGTATTACTGGTTTCACTGGTTGTGCTTGAGGTGCTGCTTTCGCTTGTGTTACTAGTTGTCTCTGTTGATTTTTCAACTAACAGAAGTAACGCCGTTTTTATGGTTTGTGTTAATTGATTAATACGCTTTTGTGCATCTGCAGGCGTTTTAAAGCCACCAAGTGTTGGCTCTAATAATTCTTCATCTGACCAAGCAAGCAGTTGTTGTAACTGCTTAGAGCTTCCTTCGCCAGTTGTTGTATCTATTAAGGCTTCTTGCATGGCTTGCCAAGAGTCTTTGGTATATACAGATTCGTCTAATTTATGAACGCTTGCCAGTTCATTTTCTGCTTCTGTACGCTCTAGCGTGATATCGGCTTTTTTGACTAATACTTTCATTGCAGATTGCAAATTACTTGTTAACTGATCCACTTGCTCTTGGGTTTTGTCCTGACTCTCCTGACCTTCTGCTAACAATTGTGTCGCCTGCTGATAATAGGAAGGAACAATCGTTTTAGGCCCAATGGCAGTGAATAGCTGCCAAGAGTAAACTGTATATTGGTTTGCTTCACCAATCGAAGCATAAACGGTTTGTAGCTGGGACAAATCAAGCTTTTTTGCAGGGGCCTCTACCGTCACCGGTACGTTCACTGTTACCAATGACCCTGTTTCATAAGTTAATTGAACAGTCACTTTTTGTTGGCCGATTTCATTTAAGACCTCTGGATTGACGATTTTAGCGGCTGGGACTGCTTCATCCGCGTCATTTGTATTTGCAACCAGTTGCTGCGGATCGATTGATTGTCCTTGCACAATCGTTGTAGTCACAGGGGTTGCTAAAGTATTTCTAACCGGAATTGGCGTATTTTTATATTGCTCATAAAGCGTTGGTGAAATTAATGATTCCCATGTTGCTGGCATTAAGCGATAGTCGGCCTCTGTCCAATTTTCTACCAATAATTGGCCGTTTTTAAGGCCATCATCTCGAGTATTGTCTTTCACAAAACTCGTTTCTGGTCGGAAACCACCGCCACTAGCGATTAACAATTCCCGACGTCGGTTTTGCGGAATATTGTGGTAGTTAACAAACTGATTGTTGATAAATACGCCATTGAACACATTGTTATTTCCTGTATGTCGATTGTATTCCATTCCAATTGCATATTGATTGTCCCAATACTTCCAATCAAAAATGTTATTAGCCACTAGCCAGTTGGATAATTCTGAAATAGCTCCCTCTGCTTGTGTTTCTGCCAAACCAATCTCTGGTGTTCCATACATAATGAGACCTGTATTTCGCAAATAATTATTCATAATCGTAATATTACGGCCTGATTTAAATTTAAATCCGCCAGCTGGACCATTTTGTAGTCCACGTAAATGATTCCCCACCACCGTGATGTTTTGAGCACCACGGAAATAAATTGCATGATCTCCCACCAGACCATTCAAGTCTTCATTATCATAAGGTGAATAGAAAAAATTATGTTGAACAGTTACATCCTTCAGCATATTAAAAGAATTAACCCCGGTGGATAGATAATTTTGTTCATTAGGTACTGAAATAGCACCAGCTTCAATGGCTGTTTGCAAACGTGTAATAGTCGCTGCTAAATCTGAACGACTGGTACTTTTAATTGCATCTAATTCTGTCACTTTTAACCCAAATAGATTGTCCACGATGTCTACATCTGACATATACTGGAAGCGACTTGGTGTTGAATAACCACCAATGTAAATCGCTCGGTTAAAATCAATCTTGGGTTGCATGTGTGCTGTGTCTCGCATGAAAATATTGCCTGAAATCTTAACGCCAATGTCTGCATTTAAATTGACCACAAATCCTTTTAATGGATTATAGAAGATATTGTTTGCTAGCGTTAATTGATTCGTCAATTTCAAGGTCACATTGATGCCATCAAAAGCAATATTTTGAAGTCGTACATTGGTTTTCGTTCCGTACGTAGTGTCTGTTAGCTGAATCGGTGCACCTGTAGCATTATGTAAAATAGTGGCTCCTGTTGTATCGCCAATTAATTGATAATTTGAAGAAATCGTAATATCTTTTGACAAAGCATAACTTCCCTGTGGTAAAAATAATGCCCGTCCTTCCTTTGCTGTCTGACTCAGTAATGTCTGTAACTTCTCTGTTTGATCCTCTGTGCTATTAGGTACCATCGCTTGCGCACCAAAAATTGTTGCATCTGTTGCATCAACTGGTTCAGCCGCTTCAGTCACCATTGGTAGACCAACCACCGTCAATAAACCAAATAGAAGAATAAGTATTGTTTTCTTCATGTGTTTTCCTCTTTTCATTCCGTTACTTCCAACGGCTTATTTTGTAAAAGTTGATACAGCGTAATAACACGACTGTCTTCGTATGCATAAATTTTTTTAAATTTTGGATTCATATGTAAGATACTTGTTACCTTTAACAAGTTTTGATTTGTGACTTCTAATTCTAAGGCCTCAACCAATTCCTTTAATCGAACACCGGCACTATTTTCTTCACAACTTAAGATTTCTTCAATTTGTTCCATCCGTTTTTTCATTCTATCCCGCCTTCCTTCCCTTGCTCTTTCTATTATATAGAAAAATTCTTGTGAGAACCCTCAATATTTTTTAACTGACTGTTAAAAAAAGTAGTAGTTCCTTTACTATCAATAGCTAATCATCTATTATTTACGATAAAAAAAGCAAAAAAAGTACCTTTTTGACATAATTTTCAGAAGAATTGACGCAGTATTTATTAAAAAACAACGAGAAAACGTCAATAAGTAGGTGTTGATTACCTACTTATTGACGTTTTCTTCTTGTCTTTTTTTACTTTTTAGAAAAATTTTTTTACAATTTATCGGACATATACCTCAAAAAAGCCCATTTTTTTGATTTTTTATTAAAGTGACGTGGTTCTTTTCTCGTTAATTTTTACTATTTTTTGGTTCAAACGATTATATTGCTCAAACGTTAACTCACTTGAAAGTAAAAAGATCTCTGGATGGCCCGTTTCTACATCTGCCAAAGAAGTCACTAATAGTAAATCAATATTTTGCCATTCTTCTTTGCTTGCTTCACTGTATCGTAAGACTTCCAATGCATAAAACCGACGAAAATTATTTTCAATCGAAAGTTTCACCCGTTCTTCTTCCAGTACTGGCAAGCCTGATTTTAACCCTAAAACAATTTTTTGTTCACGATGAATTAAATCATTAGAAAGCGCCAAAACACTAGAATAACGCAAAGCCAAAAATTCTTTATTTGTAAATAATTCATTGCCTGTTTGTTCGTAAAGTTGATTTAAGCCTTGGCTTAATTCTTCTAAAAGAACTGGATATTTTTCTTTAACTTTATTCCAAAAGACATTGTACATTTTCACATTTTGGACATAGTAAAGTTCGGCAAATAAATGTGTAGCAAACAAATAATAAAAAATTTGCGGACGAATTTTCTCCAATTGCGGCGTCATGTGTATTTCTTCTAATAAGAAATGTTGGACTAAATGAGTCAACATATAAACAGGCGCTTCAGACTCATCAAAATGCGCTAAAATTGCTTGTGCAGTGGCTTCGTCTTGATAAAATTGGTCATTGGCTAACAAGAAAAAGTACACAAAAGTTAAATCGTTTTTGTTAAGGAAAAGGGTTGTAGCTGTCATTTCTTCTATAAAGGCTTGGTAATGTTTATTACCTTCTAAATAAGTTTCTTGCTCGGCTGAAGGTCGATATTCGGCGCCTTGCGCACTACGGACTTTTGAGATAGCGACCATATATTTAACTCGGCGTATCACCGTTTCCGCAACTTCTACGTTGAAAAAAGCCATCATTTTTTGGACAGTTTGTGCGACTTCCGTTTCTTGTATATAGTCAAAAGGCCAAGTATCACGGATTAAGTCCATAAAAATAGTGTAAGCAAAATGGCGCAAATACGCTTCATTGCCTTCAATTTTCCAGGTGCTTTTATTAATCACTAACCCCAATGGCGCTAAAATTTCTGTAAACCCTTTAAGCAAGCGCCGAATCGTGGCATCACTGGTATGATATTTTGTTGTCGCTGGCACAATCCCATTAAATCGACCCCAGAATAAATCTTCCATTACTTGATAAGTTAAACTATCCCGAAAAATTGCTGTATAAAGTTTCTGGAACGCTTGGCTAGACGCCAAGTTCAAGCGATAGCCATGCCCCTTTTCAAAAGCCAAAGAAGCATCATTATCCACAGCATAATACGTAATGTCATCTTTTAGAAGCTCTACGTATTTTTTGACTGATTTTTTGTTTAATTGTAATTCTTCTGCTAACTCATTGATGTCAATCCAGCCTTCATTAATTGGCAAGTTTCTTAAAATAATAATTTTAGAAACGACATCTGTATCGAATATATCAACATATTCATCCCATTTCACTGTTCACTCAACTGCCTCTCTTCTGTTCTATTGTACACAAAATGAGAAATCTATTCCACGAAAAAATAACAGTTGTTTCTTTTATTCTTTCGTAGATGTGGACGTTTCAGGAACAAACACGTTGAGTCCCCCAGCTTCCACCGTTACTTTAATCGGTAAATCATCAGTAGGGTCGCCATCTGTTCGTGTTTGGACTTTCTTGTCTTTTTCGCCACTAATTTTAAATTGACTCCCAGAGAAATACACGACACCAGGAATTTCATTTAATTGTCCTCTGATAATTTTAGGTAAATAATAGACAAACTTGTAAAAAACTAACTTAGGTAAAATGATAATGTGGACTTCGCCGTCATCTGGCGTAGCATTGGCATCGAAATTGGTAAAGCCGCCAGCAGAATTCGTCATGGTCATCGTTAATAATTGGGCTTTGCCATGCCAACGTCTTTCATCGCCATCAATTTTTAGTTTGTATTTTTTCTTTTTCATTAATAAGCGGAAAAATTGCTTTGTAAAGGCTAAAGGACCATATTTTTGTTTCTCCTGTTGGGTCACATTTGCTGCTGTATCTGCTAATAGTCCAATCGTTAAGGTCGAAATCATCACATCTTGATTTACCATTCCAAAGTCAACTGGTGTGGTCTGTCCTGCCAAAATGGTCTCAAAGGCGTCTTCTTCTTTCAAAGGAATACTTAACACACGTGCAAAATTATTGACTGTTCCACCTGGAATAATCCCTATTTGATAGTCACGAATGGTGTCTTTAAAATTTTGAACGGCATGATGAATGGTCCCGTCACCACCAATGACGACCAAGACACCCACTTGATTTTCTTTGGCATTTTTCCGCATTTCTTCAGGATCGATGTCTGGATTGGAAGGTTGCAAAATAACCGCTTCCCCTCTCGCTTCTGCAGCTTTTTTAAAGCGTTCTGCAATCTCTTTACTTTCACTACTTCCTGAAGTTTCGTTGTATAAAACCATCATCTTTTTCATCATTCTATCCTCATATCTCTAACTAAATTTCTTGCACATGTAAAGTGTACAATATTTTAGCCAAAATACCTAAAGATAGCATCGAAAAACAAAGGCTGAGGCACAAGCGGTTATCTCCAAGAACCCCGTAAGTTCTGTTCAAAGGCTAAACTGAGATGAAGGCTTACCTGAGAATGTCAATAAGAAGGAGCTGCTTTTGTTCAGTTGATTAGCTTAAGATGGAAAAAAATAGGCCATCCGTCGAAAGGACGGATGGCCTGTTTTTTTATAGTTTTTGCTTATTTCTTGCTCTTTTTATAGAAGAGCCAACTTGCCAAACCGACCAACAGGAGGCCGATAAAGACAAAGAAGTAATTGACTTGTGTGTTGGTTTTCGGTAAACCAAGCCAACCTGTCTCTCTAGCTGCTTGTTTCGTTGTTGGCTGATTTGGTTTTGTTTTTTTGGATACAGGTTGTTTCTCGTTAACAAACGTGCCCGCATCCACGAGTTCAGGTTTGTCTTTCGCTGTTGCCGCAATAGTGAATGCGACAGCTTGCTTAGACAGTTGGTAACCATCCGGTGCTTTTGTTTCCACAAAGGTATATTTTCCTGGTTGTAAGTGGTTCACTTGAACTAACCCTTGGTTGTCAGAACGTAATGAACGAGCGACAGTTTGCCCTGTCTCTGCATCTGTCACTTTAAATTCAGCACCTGCTAAGGCATTCTTTTGCTGATCAATTTTCACCAGCTTGGCAGCACCTTGGTAATTAATAAAAGGTGCTTTAAGTACCACAGTGGCTGGTTTGCCTTGGTTGTCTTTGGCAATCGTAAAGCTTGCGCTTGGCGTTTCATTAAGAAGATAGCTAGTTGGCGCTTGTGTCTCCACAAAACGATACGTTCCCGGTGCTAAATTTTTCGCAATGACTTTGCCTTGCTTGTCAGACATCAGATTGGTTTGTCCAGCTACGGTTTGCCCTGTTTCATCAATGACCTTAAACACCGCACCTGCCAATGCTTCACCTGTTTCATTTTCTTTGGTTAATTGAGCAGTTCCTTGATAATTGATAAGATCGCCTAAAGCAATTGGCTGCTCTTTTCCTAATTGGGCGGTTACATCAAATGGATGTGGCGTTGTGTCTAACAGATAGCCTGTTGGTGCTTTCGTTTCCACTAAAACGTAATGCCCTTCATTCAGCCCTTTAGCGTAAATTTCGCCAGTCTTATCCGTTGTTATTTCAGAAACCTTTTCTCCTGCACGATTCAAGAATATTATCGGTGAACCTTGTGGCTGATTCTGCTCATCGGCATTGTAAATTGCAAAAACTGCACCCGCTAAGGTTTGACCTTGCTCGTTGACTTTACGTCCCGTTACTTCCGCTTGATAATTTACAAACTCTAACTCATCTAGTGGTTGTTTATCATTTGAATTCTTCTTCACTACAAAATAAATGGGTTGTTTATTGACGATATAGCCATCCGTTGCATCCATTTCATCTAATTCATAACTACCAGCGCCTAAATCCTCCATAGCCAATGAACCATCTTTTTCAGCAGTTACTTCTCTTTCAAAGATTTTTTCCCCGTTTTCGATTCGATACAATTTAAAAATCGTTCCTGGAAGTGGGTTCGCATTGGCATCAATTTTCTTAAAGACGGCACGTCCTTTGAAATTGGCGAAGGCCCCTAATTGGAAGATCTCCGGGTCGCCTTTGAAATCACCACGAATTTCTACTTTTACTAATTCAGGATAAATAATATAATCTGCGCCATCTGGTAATTTTGGTGCTTTGATTTCTTTATAATAATAGGTACCTGGCGCCAAGTCTCTAAAGATAATTTTGCCATCTTTGCCACTCGTTGCTGTAATCCCTAATGATTGTTTATTGTGATCATATAGTTCAAAAACAGCACCTGCTAATGGTTGGTCTGCGCTATTCGTTTTCACGATTTGGAAAGCCCCTTTGTAATTCACAAAGTTGTCACTAGCAACAACGACCGCTGGTTTACCAGCATTTTTCTCAGCAATTTCAAATGGGACTGGCGTGGTATTTAATAAATAGCCTGTTGGCGCTTTGGTTTCTACAAAGCGATATTTACCTGGGGCTAAGTGCTCTGCAACAATTTCCCCTTGACTATTTGTCGTCAAGCCTGTTTGAATCGTTTGTCCCTTCGCATCAAGCACTTTAAATGTCGCACCACTTAATAAGTGTCCATTCACATCTTTTTTGATTAATTTAGCTGCGCCTTGATAGTTAACAAAGTTAGCCGTTGCTATAACTGTTGCTGGTTTGCCCCGATCGCTTGCTGCAATCGTGAAAGCACTTGGTTCAGTGTTTAAAAGGTACCCTGCTGGCGCTTTGGTTTCCACAAATTGATATTTGCCTGGGGCTAAATCCGTCACTGTGACTTTTCCGTTTGCATCCGAAACTAAGTGTTCTCGAACCGCTTGTCCTGTAGTATCAAGGACTGAAAATTCAGCACCTGCTAATGGATTGCCTGCTTGGTCTTTTTTAATTAGTTCAGCAGAACCTTGGTAATTAAGCATTTTAACATGAACATCACGAATTTGTCCGCTCGTGTTTTGTGTCACAATGAATCGTTTGGGTGTCGTGTCTAAAAGATAGCCTGTCGGTGCTTCGATTTCTGTGAACTGATAAAGCCCTGGTTTTAAACTATCCACCTCTAACTGGCCATTTGCGTTGGTTCGATCCGGCGCAAGGGGAACTTCTTCCCAATGAGTAAACGGCGTGGTTACGGCATGCTCTAATTTAAAGCGTGCATTGACTAACTTTTTGCCCTTCTCATCTGTTTTTTCTAAAATTACTTTATTGACATCGTTTTTAATAATAGTTGGTTGTGCACCATCTGCTGAAGTTTCTTCATCAATAGTAATGACTCGGCCTTTAGCTAATTCGTCCGAAACTGTATAACCTTCTGGTGCTTTCGTCTCCACCAAAATGTATTGTCCTTGCGGCAACCCACCAAATGTGATAACCCCAGTGGCGTCTACTGTGCCTTCACGTAGGACTTGTGTTTTGGCTTGGTCCCAAATTTGGAAATGGGCGCCTGCTAAAATAGTCGTCCCATCCATGGCTGTTTTCTTCAGCTGAATTTTGCCTTTGGTCCCTGTGGCATGCCCGCCACTGTGATCGATGTCAACGACCACATCGCCATTGTCATCCCCATGAACGACTTCTGAACCATTTCCAGTAATTGACACTTGGTTGGATACCGTGTCTGTACTCCCCGCCGCTGAAGAAGTCACTAAACTACGATATTCCATATAATAAGGTGCTTCAATATGGGCCATTTTAACGACAATTTTTTGTTGTCCTGTTTCATTATCGGTGGTAACTTCCAGTGTGTAATCTTTTCCTTCTTCTAAAATAACAGATTTATCTGGCGTAATCGTTCCGTCTTCTGTTACGTTGGTACCGTAAATCACCAATGACTCGGGATCTAACACTTGGTTTGGTGAGGGTGTATCAGTAATAACCACATCGTCTAAAACCGATTGGGCGCCATTGATCATTACATGCCAGTACACATGGTCTGGATCATCTTTGTGGTATTCGCCACCTTTTTTCACTGATTCGCCACCATGTTGAATGGAAACTTTTCCTGTCACATCACGTGAAGAACCTTGGTTTGTATAAGATGCGGTATTGTCATAACTAGCCGAACCTTCGATAACTTTTTCATCAACAGACGTCTTAAATTCAATCACATACGTACGACTATCATTAGGAAAATCAACACGCCAAGTATTTTGGTTTTTCTCGCTTGGTTCTTCCATTGTGATATCCGTCAACGGTTGCGTTGGTTTCACTTTTTCAACCGAACCATCTGGCTTTGTATTGCCTTCATAGACTTTCAAGCTCCCAGCCAAATAGGTTTGATTGGCTAAAATTGGATCCGTCAAAAAGGCGTCGACTAAACGGTTATTACTTAAATTCACCGCAATCGTCCAAGTGATTTCTTTGGTGACGGCATTGTAAACACCGCTTTTTTGCGCATTTAAATCAAAAGCAGGTAAAGGTTTAAACGGTTTACTATCTTCTGAATGATGATTGTTTCCTGCTTCATCCGTCCAATCAATGGCAGCAGTATTTCGGTAATGGTCCAACGCTGGATTGTTAGCGTCTAACTCGGTAACATCGAAAAAGGTAGTATAAGTTATGTGGAAGGCATCACTTGTTTTGGCATATGCCCCCATGAAACTTACCTTAAAGCCTGTTTCACCATCTGCATTACGAGTTATTTCTACCATGAAATCCTTGCCTAACGTCAACTGAGCACCAGTGGTTGTATCTTTGACAACCAACGAATTGGGTACCATAGTTAAGCCAGGAACTGGTTCGTACGTATCCGTAATCACGGCATTTTCCATCAAATAATTATTTTGATTCACAGCTAACGTCCAACCAATCGTTGAATTTTGATAATCAACTGCACCAGTGTTTTTAATAATATTTTGTTGACTGGCTGTGCCATCACCTTCTGAATGCTGACCAGTACCAACATCCACACGATTATTCACGGCAACATCGCCTTCGACAATTCCATCAACTTTGGTTTTATAATCAATCTTGACTGCGCCATTCACATCATGTAAAAAGTCAATTGCAAAGGAACCGTCTCCGTTGATTACCACTTTGTAATCTTTTCCTTCCACAAGTTCTGCTCCAACGACTTCATTTCCTTTGTCATCAAATGTCACTGAATATAAATGTAAAGAATCTGGTTCAAACGTTAAATTATCCCCCATTGTGTCTGTAATGACTGCTTGGTCTTTTGGAATGGTTTGTTCACCATAGTTGTAGTTAATTTCCCAAGTGAATTCTTGATTGGTTTCATCGTAATCTATGTTGCGCTTGTCTAACATTTTGCCATATGTGGCGGTAACAGTTGCTTCAGCATCTAACCCATTTGGATTATTATCACTTGTTAACGTCGCGTGATTTTTAAAAGGCACATCGCCGCCGCCATCTGGAATAACCGCCTCGTCAATCGTCGTTTGGTACTCAAGACGATACGCTTTGTTGGTGTCACCTTTAATCGTCACATTGCCATTTTTATCAACGGTATATTCATCTGGACTAAGTTCGCGACCCACTTCTTTAATTGTTCCATCAAGATTCATCACTAACTCATAGACTTTCACGGACTTAAAGGTATTCCCTGTTGGCCATGTTTCCGTCACAGTTGGATTTGTTTGATCTTTCATCGCTTGATTGATATCTACCGTCCAAGTAATCGCACTAGGATTGGGCGTTCGATCAAAATGGCCTTGTTTATCAATTTGTTGTTCGGTATCTGGGACAATTGGAATCACTACAGGCGGCAAATCTTCTTGTGTAGGAATATCAATCACCCAATCTCCTGGGCCCCGCCCATCTGAATCATTCAAATGAGTATCTAAAGAAAAGTCCCCGTGAATGTCACTTTCAGACGTGATTCGCTCATTAAAGGTAAAACGAACCGTACCATCTTCACTAATTGTGTAGGTTCCATAGACATTGCCTTCTGCATCAACTAAATCACCTGAACCTGGTTTATTAGGTTTCAAATTGCCAGGTAATTGAAACTCGAAGTAATCGCCTGCTTTCATTTGTTCTCGCACATCTTCTGGAATCGACCAGTTAAAGTTCCAATGAATGGTCACATCTTCTTTATACGGCGGTGTTGCTGGTGTGCCATCAGGATTTAAATAAATCGGATCTTCAAAATTATCGATAATCGTTGTTTCATCACCTGTAAAATAATCACTGATATCTGTTGGTCCTGCTACGCGCGGTTTGACAGTCGTCGATTCAGTTGTTTTACTTTCTACCGCCTTCGTCGTGCTGGCGACAGTTTCTTCGGACGAACGAGGAACAGAGGAGTTTGTAGATGCTTCTTCTGTTGAACCTTCATTCGCTGATGCGGCTGGCGAACTCGTGATTGCCGTTGATTCTGTCGGATCAGTACCAGTATTTAACGTCAACGCTCGTTGCTGTTGTCCATAAGAAAACGTCACATCTTCTGTAGCTGTAGGGTTCAACGTTAAGACTAACGTATCTGCTAACGCTTGCTGATTCAATTCAATTTGAATCTGTTTCTTCTGGTCATCCACTTGAATCTTGCGCGTATTATTGGGCGCTGCCCAATGTGCAGCTTTGATTGACACATTGGCACTATAATGCACTACAACCTCTTGTGTTACTGGTTGTGCTTTTCCTTGAAGCGCTAAGGTCATTTCTTGTTGGCTGGTTTGCTTCACTTCTCCTAACGTTAACTGGCCATCGCTGTTAACATCTTCCGCCAAAGCCATGAGTGGTGTGCCATAATTTAGAACAAGTAACAAACACATCAACCCGTAGAGCCAACGGTTTACCATTGGTCCATTCTTTCTCATTTCTTTCATCCTTCCTCTACTAACGACACATAGAAGAGAACGTTCACTTCGTACCAATTTTTTATTTTAAACCAAATAAGTGAGTGCTCTTCTGTTGTCTTTCTTCCTTGCTAAAACAGACAGCCAACACACCTTTTCTTTTTATCTCCTCAAAACGCACTCTTGCTTCGAATGCGGATTCATTTTCTTCTTATTCCTATAGACTCTTCTATAAGAATAAGAAGAGTATAACGAGATTTTTCAGCAAAAATTATCAACAACTTCTCCTCCAAATAGAAAAAGTTGATGAAATCCCAGAAACCCTTTTCATCTTTATGAAAACACGTCCTTATCCTTTCTTATTTTTACTATTCCTTCTTCCACTATACCGTTTTTTTTAATTTTTTTCATAAGAACTAACCAGACAAAAAAGCCTATTTGTATAAGCTATTTAAGCTAAAAAATCAATAGACTCAAATTATCATTTTTGTTATTTAAATGTTTTATATAAACTGGTTGTTTTTCTTAATAATTTTTTGCTCTATCATTTTTTGTCCATGTTTTCTTCCATTTGACACATTCAGTTCTTCTTGATTTTTAAGAATAGATACAGTAGCATAAGAACAACTAGTTCTTTCACTGGCAATCGTCAAATGTCATTTAGAAAAGAATGCCCTATCTGTATTATCTGAAAAATCAAACAATCATAACCAATTAGAAAGGTGGTTATTATGTATAACTTATTAACCAAACAGGAAATTCAGTTACTTTCCCTAATTGAATACTTGTATGACAGTAAAGAAAAAGTCCCCATGCAAGTACTCCGACGAAAATATGAATTTTCCCATTACAATATCAACAATTTATTGAATCAATTAACTTTGTTAATTTCTCGAGTCAATACACATGAAAATGTACATATTCGCATCATTAATAATCAACAGTCCATAGAATTAGTCGCCGATGAAAATATCCCGATTGAGTTAATGAAAGAAGCTGTTGTCCGCGGGTCACTAACCTATATGTTAGCCCTGGATTTACTTTTAAAACGCTACACTTCAGCCAAAGATTTTTGTGAAGAGCACTTTATTAACTTTTCTATTTTTAAACAAGTCAGTGACCGTTTAAATAATCATCTAGCTAGATTTAATTGTTATTTAAACTTAAAAAGACGAGAAAAAATTTGTGGTAACGAGAAAGATTTTCGCAGTTTCTTTTATTCCTTATTCTTCATTTCAGGAACTTCTCTAGTACCATTTTTATCTAAGACTAATCAAGCACAATTGCAGAACTTCATTGAAATCATCAAAAACCGTTACCCTTACTTTACATATACTGATTTACGCAAATTAAAATTAATTATGTCCATAGGTTTACTCCGTTATCAATCCGGTTTTACAATCACCAATTATCCAGAAGTTGCTGCTATTAATTTGGCCTTTCCTTATTCAGAATTCCAATTATTAGTGAATGATTGTTTTATTGATGAACAAAAAGAACCTGACACTTGGCAAGCTGAGATTCATTTTTATTATGATTTCTTCAGCACATTAACGATGTACTCTCTGGTCCAAATGGAAACCATCAACTTTGCCAACTTAGCGATCATGGGAATGGATAACAGTCCACACGCTACTTGGATTTTTGAAAAATGTACGCAATTACAGTTGGATTTAAGCGCAATAGAAGTGGTCTTTTTGTTGGTTAATTTATCCAATGCCAGTGAACGACTGATTCATTTCCCTGTGGAAGAGGAATTGAGCTATGAGGTTGCTAATGTCTCTTTGTATGAAAAACAATACCCAAATGTTTCACGAACAACCAACTATTTCTTAAAGCGTTTGCCTTTTGACAAACAACATCCACTAGATGCGTTATTTAAAGAAACCATTTTTTTAATTATTCGGAGCGTTTTATTAAATAAACAAATTCCTGTTAAAATTTTACTTCATTCATCTATTAATCAGATACAAGAAAATTGGTTAGCAAAGGAAATCAATAATTATTGTGATGTTCCTTTGAAATTCGTCAATCATATTCAAGAAGTGCCTGACCTAGTCATTACTGACAAAAATAATCCGCTTTTTCACGCCAGCAAAACCTTTTATTGGCATCCCGTTCCTTATTTAGACGAATACTATAACCTAAAACAAGTAGTTCGCAAAATTTATTTTGCTAAATTGCGTGGGGAAAACAGTTTGGAGGGAATCGGATGTTAACAGGGTTACTTGATGTACCTTATCGTAAAAGTTTTGCTCTTTTAGAAGAGTTACTCGAACGTCGTGAAGCAGAAGAACAAACATTGGCGATTTCTACTTTAGCGACTCAATTAAAAATGCAACAAAATACCATTCTACAATCTGTAGCTTTGCTCCAAACAGAAATTGAAAAAAACGGCTGGGAGAACTTATTTTCTTTATCAGCAAATGCCAAAGAAATCACATTTTGGTTTGCACCCTATTTCCAACTGTCGTTTTTGATGCCCTACTTTGTAAAAAAAAGTTTCGCGTATCAAGTACTGACCTATGCCTTTAACCATAATGCAATTGATAGCAAACATTTTGAAAAAGTCCTAGAAATTTCTTCATCAACCTTTACACGAAAAATTGGACAATTAAACCAATGGCTCCAAAAATATCAGATTGAAATCAATTTAAAACGTACTAATGTGTTGGTGGGCAAAGAAAAAGATATCCGGATTTTCTTTATGATGCTTTTTTGGAACAATTACTCTGAAGGGGATTGGCCGTTACACACGATTACTAAAAAAGAAGTCCACAGTCTCTTTCGACGTTTAAAACACTCTGTTTCTTTCAATACAACACAAGATTTTACAAAAGACTTAATTTTTTCTGCTGTGATTTTAGCGCGTTGGAAAGAGGGCTTTTTTATCAAAGAAACTTTCGTGGAGGAAGAAGCGATTGTTAATCCCTTTGTTAATCTGAGTGAATTTGAATTGTTTTTTAAAGAAGAAGCCTTACACCAAGTTCCAACAAAATTTATACAAAAAGAAGGCCTTTTTGCCTTTTTCTTATTGACGATTAGTGTCAGCTACGCCACACAAGATGTCTTGGAAATTCCAGCAGCACGGATGCATATGGTCCAGCTATTAGGCTCACCCATTAAAGAGATCATTTATCAACTAACGTCTTTTTATCAAATTAAATTGACATTTCACGAGTATCTTTATCTATATACTTCTATCCAAAATTTAAGTGTCTTTTTTAAGACCTTTGTCACGATTGCCAATCCATTTGTGCAAGAAAGCTTTTTAAAAGAAGCACTTCAAAAAAATCCAAGTCTCTACAAAGATGTGAAGCGCCTTACAATTGAAATGCTTCCGACATTGATTGGCAATGAAAAATTGTTAGTTGACTGCTTGTTTATTCTTTTTTGTACACTGAAAACGAAATCTTTACCACCGATTCGTGTCTTAGTAAGGACCAATCAAAGTAACTTAATTTTAGATACCCTTTATGAAAAGCTAAGTAAAGCCGTGGATAAAAAATTAATTTTTGTCGCTTCACCAGAAAAGCCTTTCGATGTAATTATTACAGATATCTTTTCAGAAGTTAGTGTCAAATCAACGGTTCCCACTTATTATGTTGATTTTTCTGCTAGCATTGGTGAACTAGCGCAAAGCTTAGAAAATTTAAATACACAAATTGTCACCAAACAAAGTCCACGCCACTTTTAAAAGTTTTCACGTGAAACATTTTAAGTGATAAAAATTACAAAAAACGCCAAAAGGTAGCAGTTTTTCTGCTACCTTTTGGCGTTTTTTACGAAAATTTTCAATGTTCCGCTCTAGTGATAACGAAGCGTAGAACATTCATTTACTAACTACTCACTTTACATGACGTTGTTATTTTCTGTCACCAATTCTAGCTCTTGCAAGTAATGATCCAAAGTCGCGTGATGTTGATCGACATCGGCTAACTCTGTTTCAATTTTAGCTAAACGCGTGTTCATGCGTTGAATTTCCGTTAGTGTTTGTTGTAAAACGTTTAAAATCCGTTCATCGTTAGGCATTGAAATCACTCCTTGTCCATTTATAGTTCTGAGCCGTGTTCAATCTCTTCAATCGTTTCAAGAGACAAATCTTTGGCATCATTTTTAGCTTTGTGGAAGACCATATATAAAATGGTACAAACGATTGGGATACAGCCTGCTAAGAAGTACATTTGTTGGAATGACATAAAGTTACGTAATTCACCTAAAACGTACGGACCAACCCCTAATCCAAGGTCTAAACCGATGAAATAAGTTGATAAAGCAATCCCGATACGGTGAGGACTTGGGCTTTCTTGAAGACAAACCGCTTGGCCATTTGACATGAAAGTACCATAACCTAAGCCAATTAACCCACCTGAAACTAATAACATCCAACCAGACGTAGTCATACTTAATAAGAATAAGCCTAGTGTTAAGAAAATGTAGCTCGGATACATGACGTAGCGTTCACCTTTGACATCGAAAATCCGACCTGTCGATGGACGTGTTAAGGTAATCACGACCGCATAGACGATAAAGAAGAAGGTGCTGACGTCAACTAAATCGATTACTTTGACATAAGAAGATAAGAAAGATAAGACACTTGAATAAGCAAGACCCATTAAAAAGGCGATAAATGTAATAAATAAAACTTTCTTTTCAACAAAACTATCAAAATTCCATTTAGATAAAGCTTCACGATGTTCAGGTGTTAACTCAATATTTTTCACTGGGAAAATGAAGCAAGCAATGGTTGTTAACAAAATTAAAATAATTGAAAAGTTAATAATGACATGGAAGTTGGAAACATTTAACAATAACATCCCAATAAATGGCCCAATGCCGGCTGCTAAACTAGTACTCAAACCATAATAATTGATCCCTTCCCCTTTTTTGTTTTTAGGGATATAGGCGGTAACAATTGCGTTGGTCGCTGTCGAAACGGTTCCGTAACCAAACCCATTTAAAAAACGGACCAGATAAAGAATGCCCATACTTGGCATATACATATACGCAACAGTCGTTAAAAGATAAAACAAAGCCCCATAACGTAAGACTTGTTTGCGCCCAATCAGTTCAAGGAGTTTCCCCATGAAAAGTCGTGCAAGCAATGTCCCGATGATGTAAATTCCTGAGGCCAAACCCGCTTGACCTAAAGTAGCGTGTAAGCTATCTTGCGCAATCACCGCAATAATAACCATTAATAAATAATAAACAAGATAGACAATGAAATTAATCACTGTAATACTGATAAAGCCTTTATTCAAAAGCTTTGTTGGTGTTTGTTCTGTCATAATTCTTTGAATTCCTCTCTCTTTTGTTCTGTTTATTTTGTGTTGCTATTTTTCAATAAAAGACCGCTATCCCCTCACTTTGATGACTTATCAAAAAATTTTCTGAAATTCATTTGCAGTTATTACTATACGAGATATCCGTTACAAAAAAATGTAAATTTGTGAATGATAAACGTTATCTACAAATAACTTCAACAAATGTTGTTGATTTTTGTTGAAGAAAGAGTCCTCAACTATTCTCAAAATATCGAATGGTTGAGGACTCTTTCTTTTAATTAAAAATAAGTTCACATCTATTACAAACTGTCTATAGTTTGACTCTGTATGTCTAAGACATCGGTTACTTTTTTACCAAATTGTCCTTGGACCGACTTTTCTAAGCCAGTATTTGCATTTTCTATTGAGCGTTTGGCTTGTCCTAAAGCATTTTTTTCCCTTCGCTTGCTTTTCTGTACTTTTTTACTCTGTTGTTGTAACAGCGATAAACCGAGAGACTGCGCTGTTACTTTTTGCAGATTCTTTTGGTATTCTTTCCATAATTTCTCCAATAACTCCATGAACATCCTCCTTCGTTAACTTTCCCTCTGTGCATTTAATTTTCTATACTTTATTTCTAACTCTTCCCTCTGACGGTAAAGTTTTCTCTTAGCATGACTTACTTCTTCTGAAAAGTCATATTCTAATCGGCCAAGCGCTTGTCTCGCTTGTTGTAGTGGTTGCTGATTTTCGGCAATCATTCGAATAGCAGACTGAATGTTATAATAGGTTTCTTCAGCGAGTTGTTGGCTTTTTCTCTGATAAGAAGCTAAGAGCATTTCTTGCTCATCTAACTCCCGCAATTGTCTGCGGCATCTTTCTAGCTCATCGGCTGTCGTCATGTTAAGGCTCCTTTCAGTTGGTTCGCTAATTCTTGATCTCTCTGAACCAATTCATTTATTTTAGCGGTAATTTGTTGGGTTAATTGAACAAATGAAGTTCTAATACGATTGATTTTGCTGAATTTTTTCTGGAAATATTCCAGATCTTGGTCAACCATCGTTTGTTTCGTACATTGGACTTGATCCATCGCCTCTCTCATTTCTGCATACGAAAGTTCTGGTGTATGTCGTTGAATGAGTTGCAATCCGTTTTCCCAATCTTCTTGTAATTCTTGCATCACTTTTTTGTAAATATGTAGGCACTCTTCCATCGCTACATCAAATTGTGATGCGGCGACTTTAACAACCGCTAAGGCTTGACTATCTTCTAAATAAATCCGTTCATTACTAGATAATCCGCCACCGCTCGCCGTTAAAGAAACACGTAATTCATTCAACTGATTAAATTGTTTCAGTTGTTCTTGAAGCCATTTGTTTTCTTTTTTTAAACGGTTGATTTCTGCCAATGTCTCAGGATTCGTGCCGTCGTAAGTCTCCAGCCCACGGATTCTATTTTTATTTTCTAAAATCTGCTGCGCCAGAATGGTTTGCTCGATTGCAACCCCACCATGCCCATCTGAATAGACAGCAATATCGCCAAATTTATCAATATAATTACCGGCATCATCAATTTCAAACATATCCAAATCATGGCCGAACGTCTTTTTAACCCAGCCAACAATTACGCCACTATAATTATCAACTCCAAAACTATAAAAAGGAATTTTCCCTTGTCCACCTGTTACAAAACTGCTGGTGACCGCATCTGAAGTATCATAGAAATTAATAATTTGACCTTTGTAGTTTTTAATTTGTTCGTCTGTCAATCCTGAACCAGCCGCACCATACGTGATGGCATTGTAGCCTTTCAAAACCGCAACGTAAATTGCTTCGGCACCACCAAGAGAATGACCCGTCGTGTTAATTGTATAGCCAGCTTCAGGAGAATATTGGCGCTCAATCTGACTGGCATATGTTAAAGCAGATTGGAACGCTCCAACTTGGTGTTTGTCATTAAAGCCAATTTCTCGAAAATTGGTTTTCCAATCTTGCCATGATTTGGTACCAGCGTAGACAATGGTTAGATTTTGGTTGATTACGGATTGGGGATAGCCTTTGATGTCTTTCAAATCATCTTCATCCCAAGATTTATATTCATCTTTAATTTCCGCTACCGTCATAGCTTGCATGCTGTTGCTTCTTGGTTCATGTTCGTATCCGAAGGTATCTTTATCGGTGTCAATGGTGTCCAGTACTAAATATTTATCTTCAACTACCTTCTTATCGGAAACAACTTGTTCCCTTTCAACTTTATAGACTTCTTTAGACAACTTATTAAAATCATCCAATTCCTTACCTATTTTCTTTTCTGTCATTTCTACTTATTCAACTCCTTTATTAGTGTAGATAATATTTTTTTCTGGCATTTTTTCTGTACTACTGTTTTCTTTTCTTTCCAAAACATAATTATTTATCGTGTTGCCTGTGTTAAAACTATAGCGAAATTTTCCTGTTTCTGCTGAGATAGTACCTAATATTGTATAATCTGGATAAACATCATTGATAATAAATTCGACATCCAAACTATTCATTGGTCCCACTGAAAAACTTGTAAATTCTATTTTGTTGATATCAGAGTATTCTCTAATACTTTTCATTTTTTGTAGATACTCTTTTTCTGTTATTGAACCATTTCCTCGATTATATTTTTTCTTTATTTCTTCCGATTTTTCTTTATTTTTTGTATAAATCCGATAGTTATTATACAAATAGTTCGCTAAGTCTGTTTGGATTTCGTGTAATTCTGCTTTTTCTTTTTCGTTCATATACATTGCTCCTCCAATTCCTATGATTAAGATAATGAGTATTCCAACTAACCATTGCTTCCTATGTTTCACTGATTCACCTCCTTGTTCTTTATGTACGATAGTTATCCATTACTTTATCCCTCCTTCATAATACATAATTTTATTCTTGGGCATTGTTACAGAAGTTGGCTGTTCTTTTTCTTCTAAAACATAATTATTTCTCGTATTTCCTGGATCCAAACTATAGCGAAATTTTCCTGTTTCTGCTGAGATAGTACTTAATGTTGTATTATCTTCATACACATCGTTAATAATAAATTCGACCTCTAAACCTTTCATTGGTCCTATTGAAAAACTTGTAAATTCTACTTTTTTAATATCGCTGTATTCTTTTAATTCATCTGATTTTTTTAGAAATTCTTCCGTAGTTAAACTACCTTCCCCTCTGTTGTATTCCTTATTTAGCTGTTCATCCTTTGCTTCATCTACTGTGTAAAGTCTGTAGTTATTATACAAATAGTTCGCTAAATCTGTTTGGATTTCGTGTAGTTTCGCTTTTTCTTGTTTGTCCATATACCATTTTCCTCCAATTCCTATGATTAAAATAATGAGTAGTCCGATTAACCATTGCTTCCTATGTTTCACTGATTCACCTCCTTTTTGCCACGCAACGGCTTTTTAATTAAATTTTAACAAAACCACCTATCAAAGGAAAGTTATATTTAATCTAATTTTAATAAACCAGATAATATTAAAGAATATAAAAAAAGAGTTTGGACAATCGCCCAAACTCTTCTGAAAAATCTTCTCTATTTTCGTCCTAAAATCCATGAAACGATGGCAACTAAAATCACTGCCCCGATAATCGATGGCACAATAGCCATCCCAGCTAAGCTTGGTCCCCATGTGCCTAAAATGGCTTGACCAATTGTTGAACCAACTAACCCTGCAATGATATTGGCAATAATACCCATCGATGATCCTTTTTTAGTAATTGCTCCAGCGATTGCCCCAATGACACCACCGACAATTAATGCCCAAATAAAGCCCATGATTGTTTCCTCCCTTTAACTGTTTATTTTACACGTGGTTCCATATTTTCTTTGACTTGTTCTGTTCCTTTATTCACAGCTTTTTTTGCTTTTTCTGTTTGTTCAGAAGCAAATTCACCGGTACTTTTGGCAGCGCCTGTGACTTTATCTTGAACCGTTTCGCTATCTTCTTCGTATTCTTCTTTTGATTTGATATCGACTACGTTAACATTCACTTCAATCACATCTAAGTGGGTCATTTTTTTCACTTCACGGCTGATTAATTCTTTCATTTTTTCGTAAATGTCTTGAATATCTTTGCCGTATTCTACCACGATATCCATATCAACAGCGACTTGTTTTTTACCAACTTCGGTATCAATACCCGCTGTGACGTTATCTGTGTTTACTAATTTTTCAGCAATATTTGAGAAAAAGCCGCCATCGACTGTTAATAGACCATCGACATTTTCTAAGGCTAAACCGATAATTTTTTGAACGACTTTATCTTCAAATGTTAATTCACCTTTGATTGCATGGTCTTCTGGTGTGTGTGGTCCGTTTCCTGCTGGTTTTGGTACATTATTGAATTTTTCGTTACTCATGGTTCATTCCTCCTAGTTTCTTCTATTATTGCTTTATTTTTAATAAAATAATAACCAATTATTGAACACGAGGTGCCGTGTTTTCTTTGACTTTTGTCTTGCCTTTAGTTACCGCATGTTTGGCTTTGTTGGTTTGTTTTGACATAAAACTACCTGTCGCTTCAGCGGCGTTGCCAAGTTTATCTTGGACTGTTTCACTTTCTTCTTGGTACTCTGCTTGTGTTTTGATATCTACTACGTTGACATTGACTTCGATTACTTCCAAGTGAGTCATTTGTTGGACTTCACGAGTAATAACCTCTTTCATTTGATCATAAATGGTCTCGATATCTTTCCCGTATTCAGCTACGATGTCCATATCCACTGCGACTTGTTTTTTGCCGACCTCGGTGTGAATGCCTGTTGTAACATCTTCACTATTAATCATTTTATCTCGTAAATTCGAGAAAAAACCACCGTCCACAGTTAACAAACCGTCGACTTCTTCCAAAGCAATGCCAATAATTTTTTGGATTACTTTATCCTCAAACGTCAACTCACCTTTAACAATCGATACATTTGCATTTTCCATAGCCAAAACCTCCTATTTATGATGAAAATAATTTTTGACAATGCCTGTCTGTTCCAAATACAAACCTAGCCAAATACCTAGTCCTGTCAGGAGTACTACTAACAATGTTTTAAAGAAGCCGATTGACAGAAACAAGATTGCAAAAACCAAGCCGACTAGGCCACCAATTAACGGAACGGCATATTGTTTTATCCATTCAACCATTGTACATCCCTCCTACTCCACACGTGCTTGTGTTTGCTGTTGTTGTGGTCGTTTCATTGATTGAATATCTTCAAAATGAACATCAATCGTAATCTTGTGACCAGTTCCCACCAAACGAGCAAGCCGTTCTTCCATTGTTTTTGACCAAGCTTCTGTTTGTCCAATTAAATCTGCCGTTCGTTTCAGTGTGCCTTTGACATTGACCTTAATGCGCCGTTTTGTCGCCTTTACACGAATGGTTGGTGCTTCCAGAAAGTCACTGTCTTGCAAGCTAGAGCGTACAAATCCTTCGATGGCTTTACGGTGTAACACTAACTTTCCTTGCTCTTCTTTTAATTCAAACGTGCCTTTTCTTCTTGGGAATAAAAGAATGAATAAAAATAGAAAGAGCATAATTCCTAGTAAAACCAGCGCTACCCAAAAGATTGCTTGACGTGCGTACTCGTTGTCTTGCAAGAACCATTGGACATTATCTGGTGGTTGCCAAGCTGTATCGGCTGACCAAGTGGTGATGGCCACCGCGCCAAATAATGCCATTAAAATCAGTGAACCTAGAAGCAAAAGTATTTTAACAACTTTATTCACGGAACATCCCTCCTAAAGATTAATTGCTTCTCCACCAGTTACGCCATAAACTTGAGCCGTAACATAACTTGCATCATTGGACGCCAAGAAAACATAAACAGGGGCTAATTCAGCAGGCTGACCTGCACGTTCCAGTAAAGAATGTTGCCCAAATTCTGGCAACTCTTCAATTGGTTGTCCATGATCTAACTGTAACGGTGTCCAGATTGGTCCTGGAGCCACGCCATTTACCCGAATACCTTTTGGTGCCAGTTGTTTTGCTAAACCAACGGTAAAGTTGGCAATTGATGCCTTCGTTGCTGCATAATCCAACAAATGCTCACTTGGATTAAAGGCTTGGACGGAAGTCGTTGTCACGATGCTACTTCCGGCAGGTAAGTGAGGCACTGCTGCTTTGACAATGCCAAACATCGCAATAATATTGACATGGAAAGTGTCTATCACTTGTTCCATTGGCAATTCTTCAATAGCAACACAGGAAATTTGTTGGGCTGCATTTAAAACGAGGGTATCCAAGCCGCCTAAAGATTCACGAGCTTGTGCAACCAATTCTTCAGGTGCCTGTTTATCTCTTAAATCTGCTGGCAAAAGAAAGACTTTTCGGCCAGCTTCTCGTATATAGTGCGCCACTTCTTCGGCGTCTTTTTCTTCACCTGGGAAAAAATGTAATGCAATATCTGCACCTTCGCGAGCAAAAGCAATCGCCGCAGCTCGTCCAATCCCAGAATCACCGCCTGTAATTAATACCCGACGATTTTCTAATTTGTGATTTCCGACATAGCTGTCTTCCCCACAATCTGGTTTAGGGACCATTTTGTCCTGTAATGCGGGAGTTTCTTGATCTTGTTGCGGAAATCCATCACTATAAAATAACTTTCTTGGGTCTTTTAAGTTTGGTTCTGTCATTAAATCTCCTCCCTTTCTACTATTACCTTAATACAATTTTTTCTTTTTGAAAAATATTTGAGCACATAAAATAAAAAAAATATTTTTAATACTCATTAAGCGAAATTTTTGGCAAAATTATCTAAAAGCTGATTTTATTTTTCAAAATAGCGTTTAATTGACCTTTTTTATCAACATTTGTTATTGACATATGATGTCCAATTCGCTTAAATAAGAAAGAAGCCCAACAGGCAAAAACAAAAATATTTAGAGATAATTGAGGAGTTACCGCCAATGAGAAATGTTTTACAAGACTACTTAGATGAACATTCCTTTCGAGTCGTTGTAAAAAAGAAGAAAAATTATTTAACTTATGAAGGACTGCAAGATCGTTATGCCTATATTTTAAAAAGTGGCATCATCAAAACTAGCGTTATTTCCAAAGACGGTCGTGAATTTAATTTACGTTATATCAACAATTTGGAAATTGTTTCATTGCTACGTGATGAATATTCAGAATTTATTGATGCACCTTTTAATATTCGCATCGAATCTCCACAAGCAGAACTTTACCAAATCGACCGTGTTCAATTTTGGCGGGATATCAATAATAGTAAAGACTTGCAAATGTATGTCAAAGAATACTATCGGGACCGTTTAATGCATTCCATGAAAAAGATGCAGCAAATGTTAATGAATGGCAAATTTGGGGCCGTTTGTACACAAATCTATGAAATGTACGATTCATTTGGCGTAGAAACAGAGGAAGGTATTTTAATTGATTTCGTGGTGACCAATGAAGAAATTGCGCATTTTTGTGGGATAACTTCTGCTAGTAGCGTTAACCGGATGATGCAGCAACTAAAAGAGTTAGGGGCAATCGAATTACGTAACCGCAAAATTTTGATTAAAGATTTAGATATGATTAGAGATAACATTATTGTTTAACATAAGCACCCCCCGCAAGTTTGACCTTGCGGGGGGTGCTTTTTATTTTTCAGTGACAATATTCAATGGAAACTGACCTTTTTCTAAATTAAATGTCCGACCAGCCGTCAGCTGAAGCATTTCTTTTTTCATGCCTTCCGCCAAACGTACATCGCCAAAGCTTTCAATCATATCAATAACGGCGATTACTTCTTTATAATATCTCATTTTGCCAGTGTACAGATAATACGTAAGGTTTTTTAAGTAACGTAAGTTAAAATGAATATAGTAGATTTCAGCAGGAATCGTGGTAACACTCATTAGCGCTAAATATTCCCGGGCTTTCGCATAATTTTTCTTATAAAGTTGCGCTGTAATGATATTTAGGTAAAAACCATAGGCGACATTTAATGTTTGGGTATCACGTAATTCAGCATCTTTGACGGGAAACATCTGCTCAAGAATTTGAAGGACTTCGTTTTCAGAAAATAACGCCCCTGTATTAGTCACCATTTGATAATCGTAATATGTATAGTAGCTTTTGTTAGAGATAAGTGCGAGAATTACCATTCGATCAGTTTCATCAAATTCTGGAATTTCCTCCCAATCATTACTGAAAGTTAGCTTAATATCTGTATAAATAGACATCTCTACTGCGTTTTTTTGGGGATTGCGCTCTAATTGATAAAAGTAATGAATCAGGTTCTTTTTTTCACTTGTATTGTTCACTCCCATTTGACAACATTCAATTTGATGCATAATTTTAGATGAAGCCGTACTTCTTGTTTCAGAGACCATATGAAAAAATTCATTAAAGGTAATCCCAAGTGACTGTAATGCTGTCATTAAATCCTCGTAACTTAGCTTGGCTTCACCAATTTCGATTCTTCGATAGGTTTGTTTCCCTTTTTTTGGTAAAACATCTTTCTGAGCAATTTTTTTCTTTTTTCTAAAATACTTTAATGCCTCTAACACATCCATAATATGCTCCTTTCTATTAATAAGTTAATATTAAGTATTATTTTTTTATTAACTAAAATATAACATTTTATAAAAAAATTATTTTTACAAACTTTAACATTACCAAACAATCAAATAATATATTTGTTTGAATTATTTTTTCGCGCGTTATAATTGTTAGGCGTCAACAAATTTAAAAAAACTTTTCTAATTCGTTCTTGAAGAAACTAAGATATCTGTCTTATAATGAAATTCAATATAACTTAGAGCAGGAGGTGTCGCAATGTTTGGTTTCAATATTAGTTTATTTCTTATTACTCGGTTTCGTTAAACCCACTCTTCACTAACCATTGTACAATCAATTTCGTTGAATATCTATTTCATTTTTATTAAATAACATTTTTAATAAAAGTACATATCGTTTATTTTTAGATGTTTTATTTAATTATATGGAATATATTTATTTAAACAAATAAATTACATTTAATTAAATCAGAGGGAAACAGATTGTAGCAAGTGAAGAAAAAAATAGCTCTTGAGAGATATTTTCTCAAGAGCTGTTTTTCTATTTTATTTCAAAAGCGGTTTGCGTTGTGGGGTTATTACTTAATAAGGTGTTTTTATACAATAAATAGTACGCTGCTGCTGACCAACTAAAGTTTTTCGTACTTAGGCCCTTCCCTGTCAGTGGATCATAATTTTCATGAATAGGTCCTTCTCCCATCAATCCTTCGGCATGTAAGAAGAGTTTTTGTGTCATTTCTTTCGCTTCTTTTGTATAGTCATAGTTTTGAAGAGCTTCTACACCAAACAAGGCTTGATCAAGCCAAACTGGTCCCCGCCAATATTTCGTTGCAGCAAATTTTTCATTGTCTTTGGATGCTGTTGGGAATGGCATAAAGGTATTGAACATTTCTTGATTCATCATGTTTTTCTTAACTGCCGCCGCCTGTTCTTTGGTCGCTACTTTTGCCCAGAGCGGCAACCAGCCTTCTGTTCCTTTGCCACGATTGACTAACAATTTTGTTTTCGAGCCGTCTTCATTTATTTGTAAGTCATAGAAGAAGCCTGTTTTTTCATCAAACATATTTTCTTGAATATATTTTTTTAGTTTCTTCGCTTCTTTTTGATAGTTCTTATAGTCCTCTTTTTTGCCTAGTTCTTCTGCTATCGAAGCTAAATAGCCCTTTTCAGCGTAGAGATACGCATTCAAATCCACTGATTCTTGATTAATCGAATACCCCACTACTTTTCCTTTATTTTTATTTTCAAAAACTTTAACTCCCACGTCGCCTTTGCCCACACCTTCTTTGTCAAACCGTGTAGCGTTATCCATGCCACTTTCCCATGCGGCTGCTTCAATAACAGCATCATCGTCCACTTTAGGTTGGCCATTTTTATCTTTAATGATTTGATCCTTGTCGTCTTTTTGCCAGTGAGCATCACTGACCATGCTTCCATATTCTGCTATCCCATTTTTATTGTGGTCTCTGTTGGTATACCACCAATTATGATAAGCCACAAGTTTGGGATACATTTCTTTTAAAAATTCCTTATCTTTGGTTTCTTGATAAATATGCCAAACTGCCCATGCAGCCAATGGTGGTTTAGAATTTCGTTCATTCCAGTTGCCACCTTCACCACCACGCGCACTGTCTTGATTGTAAAAGACAGCATCAATGATCGCTCCTGCATCTTGTGGACGTACGGTATCATCTTTTTGAATTTGATAATCAAACAAGGCCCGCATATTATTTTTAGCTAACTCAGGATTAAAATCAGCCGTTGCTACATCCGCTTTCCACGAATCCCAAGCCCACATACCAATAAACCATTTATAAGACATGGACGGAACAATCCCGTCATGCTTAAAGGCACCTGCCGCACTTCGCCAATTGGTATTAATCGTTTCAATCGATTTGACTAGCGCATTTTGATATTCAGGAAATTCTGCTGTTTTCTTTTGATCAAACGTTTTATCTAGATATCCTTGCCATCTTTGCTTGTTCTCTTTGAAATAGCGCGCCGCATTTTTGGTATATTCGGGTGCTTGTTGTTGTTCCTTTGCCTCTTCTTCTTTTGTAAAAGTATAGCTTTCTGTCGTATAGGTGTTGTACGTTTGTTTAGGCTTCAATTCAATTGGTTCAGCGGTTGCTGTATAATTCCGATTATCAATTTTTGTTGAAACTTTATCCGCATGATGAATCGTATATTTTGTGTCTTTCGTAGCAAAATAATTCCACGTTTCTCTGACTTCACCAAAATTCACTTGAATGTCATTGTCTTTAGCAGTTAAACGAGTGCCAATATCTAAGGTTTCCGTTCCCTCTTGAATTTTGTCAAAGACCGCACCTGTCCAGCTTGCTCCAAGTGACAAGGGCTCTTCACCAGTGTTTTCAAGTGTCGTTTGGATAAGCGCCGTTCGATTGCTGACAAAAATTAAAGCTAAATGAATCGTTAAATCGTCTAATTCATAGGTTTGCTCTAGGCGCCCAGGATAATAAGACAGGTCCATGCGGTTGCTTTGGCTTAAATCATAGGTTTCTCCCGTTTTTTTATTTTTGACCGTTAATTTGTTTAAACTTGCCGCCAAGTTTACTGGATATTCTTCCGCAATAATCAATGGCCCCGCAAAACCACCCAGTAGCTCTTTATTGCTTTTTTCAGGTAAATAGTAGCCATGCCATGCACCTAAATCAGAAAAATTATTAAAATAATTGGTATCGTATACGCCATTCGTCCGTTCGGTTGGTGATGCACTCACATCTAAAACATTTGCAAATTCATCAACTTTTGTTCTTTCAACACTTGCTTGCACTTCCCTGCTTAACGCAAAACAGCTGACTACGGTGATTCCTAACGCTAACCAAGTAGACACCCGTTTCTTTTTTGATAAACCCTTCATAAAACCCCTCCTATAAAATGATAGCGCTTTATACACTGATTTATTATCAGCAAGGACTATGCCAAATGGAGTGTATCCCTTTTTATTATTGAAAGATTCAACTTTCTCTAGAAAAAAAGCGACCGTATCGAAGTGTATTGATCAAAAAATAACGAGTGTATCGATAGTGTATTTAGTTTATGCTTGATTCTGTTTTATTTTCGTAGCTTCCACAAATTTTTCAGTAATTTTTTGCGGTCGTGTAATAACAGATCCCACCACCACGCTATAAGCACCTAGCTCCAGGACACGTTGGACTTTTGCTGGCGTATCAATCATTCCTTCTGCAATGATTGGTGTAGTAAAATGCTTCTTTGCTTCTCTTAACAGTTCAAAATCATTTTGTTCAATCCGCTGATTTTCACTTTGCGGCGTATATCCGACTAACGTTGTGCCAATATAATCAAAACCTAACTCCGCTGCTTCAATCATCTCTTCCAGCGTGGAACAATCCGCCATCCATTCTTGGTTAGGATACTTTTCTTTTATTCTTTTGAAAAATGTGGCTAACGTTTCGCCATTTGGTCGTTTCGAATGGGTTGCATCGAGAGCGATAATTTCTGGCTGAACAGCCATTAATTCATCTACCTCACGCATAGTTGCAGTAATATATACTTCTGCGTCAGGATAATCTCGTTTAATAATCCCAATGATTGGTAAATCAACCTCTTTCCGGATTGCTCGAATGTCTACCACAGAATTTGCTCGAATACCTTTAGCCCCTCCTTGTTTAGCGGCCAAAGCCATCTTGGACATGATAAAAGAACTATGCAACGGTTCGTCTGCCAACGCTTGGCAAGAAACAATTAATGCCCCTTTGATTTCTTTATTCAACATTGATCCCTCCAATTTAAAAGCGATTACAAACACAGTATAACTACAACAGCTGAAATATGCCACTCTTCTAAATAAGAACAAACGTTTCACGTGAAACAAAAGAAAGCAAGCGGTTAAGGCTTGCTTTCTTTTGTTTCCATTTAGCATTTCACCTTAAAATATAGCGGATTTGATTATATCATGATACGATAATTCATATCGATAAGAAAGAGGTGATAAAATTGACAGAATACATCTACTTAGCTAGCGAACAACCTTTATCTACAGGCAGTATAACTTTAAATGGACTGAGCAAGCCCACTGGCAATCTATTAAATAAAGCGTTCTTCTTTTTTATAAATGATTTTGAAGGTGATCCACCAGGTAAATTTTCATACAGCAACTATTTAAAAACATTGAATTATCAGGTTTGCTCTATGTGTTCTCTACCGTCAGATAATCAAAATATTGAAACACCCTCAGCAATCGCTCTTCTTGGCTACATCCGAAATCATTTTAAAAATACCTGCACAACTAAGTTATATATTTTGTCCGCTTTAAATGGTTTTGAAAACAAACCGATATCAAAAACAGTTACTCGCAAACTGTCTGATTTATCTTACAAAGATTTATATTATCAAGAGATGAAACTTTTAAAAATTATTCGTTAATATACTTATAGTGGTCTATCAAAAAAAGAATATTTATTCCGTTACATAAACTTTGAAAAAATGAAAAATAAGACCTTCAACATACTCTATCCTGTTGAAGGCCCTTCTCTCTTATTTAACCCTTTAATTTTTACGACCCTCTAAATAATCATACCCAAAATGTGCATACGCAAATGGCGTTGCAATTCGTCCTCGTGGTGTTCGTTTAATGAAACCTTTTTGAATAAGATAGGGTTCATACATATCTTCCACCGTTTCGGTTTCTTCACCGATATTTACAGACAAGGTACTTAAACCAACCGGACCGCCGCCGTATAAATCAATCATTGTTTTCAACAATTTTTGATCGACATAATCCAAGCCTTGATGATCCACTTGCAGTAAGGTTAACGCTTTGTCTGCAATCGCTCGGTCGATTTTGCCATCTGATTGGACTTGGGCAAAATCACGGACACGTTTTAACAAACGGTTAGCAATTCGGGGGGTTCCTCTTGAGCGGCGCGCAATTTCAAAGGCACCTTCCTCAAAAATCTCCGTTTGAAAAATATCCGCGGAACGGAGAACGATTTCTTTTAAATCCTGCTCTTGATAATACTCCATGTGAGAAATAATCCCAAAACGATCTCGTAATGGCGCTGAAAGCATCCCTGCCCGTGTGGTAGCGCCCACTAAAGTAAAAGGCGGTAACGGAAAATGAACGGGATGTGCCGTGGTTCCTTGACCGACCATGATATCAATGTAAAAATCTTCCATTGCGGAATACAGCATTTCTTCCACAACTCGCGGCAAACGATGAATTTCATCGATAAATAACACATCACCAGGCTCTAATTCGTTCAAAATAGCGACTAAATCTCCCGCCCGTTCGATGGCTGGTCCACTTGTGGTACGAATGTTCACATTCATTTCATTGGCGATGACCATCGCCATTGTCGTTTTCCCTAAACCTGGCGGACCATAAAGAAGGGTATGATCCAACGCTTCATTCCGATTTTTCGCCGCTTCAATATAAATCGTTAGTTCTTGTTTTACTTTATCTTGACCAATATATTGTGCTAAAAATTGTGGACGTAACGATTTTTCAATTGAAGCTTCTGCTTCTTGACTTGCAGCTGAAAGCAACCGTTCTTCTTCTGTCATCGTTATTCCTCCTTAGCGTTTCATCATGAATTTTAACGCATTGCTCAAATAAACATCTGTCGTTGTCTCACCTAACGCTTCCAATTGCTTAGTGATACGCTTAATCTCTCGGTCACTGTAGCCTAGGGCACTTAATGCTTCTAACGCTTCTGCCAATGCTTGATTGCTTGTTGTCACCGCTTCGGTTGCGGTCATGGCCGCAACCGCTGCTTCGGAAGACTCTAATTCGCCTAATTTTCCTTTTAAATCTAAAATCATTTGTTGGGCTGTTTTCTTGCCAACACCTGGGAACTTCGTTAAATATGTAACATCTTCCCCTTCAATTGCATTGATTAAACCACCATGATCAGCCACAGAAGCCATGATAGCTAAGCCACTTTTAGGTCCAATTCCAGAGACACTGATTAATTTTAAGAACAATTGTTTTTCTTCTAAACTGCCAAAACCAAATAAAAGTTGTGCATCTTCCCGCACGACTTGGTGAAGATATAGTTTAATATCCGTATCCATTTTTCCTGAATAGCGATACGGGTTATCGACTGAAATCTGATAGCCAATGCCATTTGTTTCAACGACAATATAGTATGGGCTAACAAACGTTACTTTTCCAATAATATATTCGTACATGTTGTCACCTTTCCAATTGCTGATTGCGTACATATGTTCCATTTTAACACAAAGCATCAAAAAGCCATAGCGGAGAATTTTTTATCATCGATCTTGGCTACATCTATTTGTTACTTTTCGCTCACTAGGGAATTAAAAAGTGCGTACTGTTTTTTTTGACATGCTTGCGTGATAATAGCGGTAGCTTCAAAAAAATAACCAAGAAGGAGACTACATACATGAAATTAAGTATCTTAGATCAATTAACGGTTCCTAAAAATCAATCAGCAAGCGACACATTACAAGAAGCCAAAGAGCTCGCTCAATTAGCGGAAAAACTTGGTTACACAAGAATTTGGTATGCCGAACATCACGGCTCAGACGCCTTTGCCAGTGCAACGCCAGAAATTTTAGTTGCACATATTGCTAGTGCCACCGAAAAAATTCGTGTTGGCGCGGGTGGCATCATGACCATGCATTATGCGCCATTTAAAGTCGCAGAAACGTTTAAAACGTTAGCAGCTTTATATCCTGATCGAATCGATTTAGGCATGGGCCGCTCGCCTGGCGGCAGCCCTTTAACTACGTTGGCGTTAAATAATGGTCAGCCACCACAGCTAGACCAATTTGATAAATTACCTGAAATTTTACTCTTTTTAAGAGAGGAATTTCCTGAAGATCATTTATATTCTAAAATTTCAGCTGTTCCGCGGGAAGTTCTATTACCACAACCTTGGTTACTAGGTGCTAGCAAAGAAAGCGCACGTTCAGCTGGTGAATATGGCATTAATTTTTCCTTTGCTCAGTTTATTCATGGACATTTGCCCAAAGAAGTATTGTCCGCATATTACAAGCATTTCCGACCAGTAACTGAACAACAAGAGCCGCAAGTGAGCGCTGCGTATTTCACTTTTGCCGCCGACACGAAAGAAGAAGCAGAATACCATGCGGCTAGTTTCGAGCATTATATCTTTGCCACCGAACATGGGCTTCCAAATAAATTTTTATCGCCAGAAGAAGCCCTAGCTTTCCCTTACAGTGAAATGGACAAACTGGTTTTAGAACAAAATAAACAACGCTTTGTCATTGGCAGTAGCCAAGAAGTTGCGGAGTTTTTCCACCAACAAGAAGAACTAGGGTTGACAGAAGCAATGCTAATCACCCCAGGTTATGACAAACAAACGCGCTTTCAATCGTTTGAACGCCTAGCAAAAGAATTATTATAGAAAGGAAATGAGAAATGTTAGAGGTTTTAAAAAGAATTAATACGCTTGCACAAAAAGAGCGTGAACAAGGTTTAACATCTGAAGAACAAGCTCTTCGTGTCGATTTGCGACAAGAATATTTGCGGACCATTCGTGAACAATTCAATAAAACATTAATGGGCGTCACTATTTATGATCCTACTGGTGAAGATGTAACCCCAGAAAAATTAAAAGAAGAACAGCAGAAATATTTTGATTAAAAGAGACACAGAACAGTCGATTTGACTATTCTGTGTCTCTTTTTAACTACTCTTCTGTCACATATGTCCACTTATAATCATATTGTGCGCCAACACCATGGGCAACGACGCCTTTCACTTCTTTACTGCGTAGATGGGCAGTCGCCTTTTGATAAAGTGGTGCTAAAGCGGTCTCTTCACCAATCAATAACTTCTCAGCCTTAACCATGTCTTCCCAACGTTTTTCAGGATCTGAAGCATCTCTTGTAGCTGAAGCCTCAATCAACTCATCGTAGGCTTTACTTGAAAAACGCCCGCGATTATAGTTATTACCAGTAACAAAAAGGTCTAAGAAACTACTTGGATCTGCGTAATCCGCAGCCCAACCACCTAAGATTGTCTCGAAATCGCCGCGACTACCTCGATCAATTCGAACTGAAAACGGCACTGGGCTCACTGTTACATCAATGCCCTCTAAAGTATCCTTTAACGTACCTTGAATATATTCCGCTAACTTTTTCGTAGAATCGACATCATCGGCAACAATATCCATTTTGAGTGTTGTTATGCCCAATTCTTTCTTCGCTTTTGCCCAATATTCTTTTGCTTTTTCTGGGCTATATTCAACAATTTTTTTATTTTCATCAGCAAAATCTTTATCATCTGTCGGCGAATAAGACATCCCTTCTGGAATTAAGCCGGTAGCGACTACTGAGCCGTCGCCTAAAATTTTATCTACTAATGCGTTGCGATCAATCGCTGCTGAAATTGCTTTGCGTAAATTCACATTATTATACGGTGAATTTTTATCTCGCTGATTAAATTCCAAATAGCTGGTTCGTGCTTCTTTTTCGATAACCAATTCTGGATCCTTCGCCATTTGCTGGGCCAATTCGCCACTTAAAATAACATCGTCTGCTTGACCATCTTGGAATAAGTTCAAGGCAGTTGGTGCCTCCTTGACGACATCAAAATTGATTTTATCTAATTTGACATTGTCTTTATCCCAATAGTTTTCATTTTTTTCCAAAGTCCAATTGGTATCTGAGCCAGCCCCTTCAAAGTTAGCTAAGACAAACGGACCATTATAGACTGCTTTTTCACTGGAAGCAGCGTAATCTTTGCCATATTTCTCTACGGTTGCTTGATGTTGCGGGAAAAATAGTGGAAAGGCCAGTAAATAATCAAAATATGGTGTTGGTTTTGCCAGTTTAATTTCTAGCTCGTAATCTCCGTTTGCTTTAATGCCTAATTCAGAGACTGGTTTCTTACCAGCTACAATATCTGCGCCGTTTTCAATCATTTCTAGAAAATAAGCATACTCAGCGCCAGTCTGAGGATCTGCTGTACGTTGCCAACTAAAAACATAATCGGCAGCTGTGACAGGATCACCATTGGACCATTTTGCTTCTTCTCTTAGTTTCACTGTGTACGTCAGACCATCATCACTGACTTGCACTTTTTCTTTAGCCCCTGCTGGTTGCGGCTTGCTTTTATCATCTAAACGATAAATTCCTTCATACGCATTATTCAGTGCCGTAAAACTAATTGTATCTGTTCCTAAAGATAAATCTGCAGAAGGCATTTCTTGTTGAACTACTACTTTAAATTCTTGTTTAGCGGCAGTTTTCTCTGATCCGCCTTTTGCTTTTTCGGCGCCAGCTCCCCCATCACCACCACAAGCAGCTAAAACTAATAGCGTTGTTAAACTTAACCCGATAAGTCCTTTTATACGTTTACTTTTCATGCCTTTCTCCCTTCACAGAAAAAACTCTTCATTTTTTAATTTTTAGAATATTCTTATAATACTAAAATTAAAAACAAATGGCAAGCATTAAAATAAAAAAGAACCAATCCCGAAGGACGGTTCTTAAAAAATGACTAACTAGCTTTGTTACGTCGTTTATAAATATACCAGCCAGAAGAAGAAAGTCCAACGAACAGTAAACCATATAATGCAAGCGTTTCTGTTTCTGTACCCGTTTTAGGTAAAAAGCCGCCATACTTTTTCTTCTCTGTTACGGATGGATTGCTCTGTCTTGCTCCCGCTTGGTTTTGTTTATTGGTTGCTACTGGTGTTTCTGGTGTTGGTTTCGGGTCTGATTTTGGATCTGATGTTGGGTCTGGTTTCGGGTCTGGGTCTGGTTTTGGATCTGGTTTTGGATCTGGTTTCGGGTCTGGTTTTGGATCTGGTTTCGGATCTGGTTTCGGATCTGGTTTCGGATCTGGTTTCGGATCTGGTTTCGGCGTCTCTCCTCCACCGATTAACTCTTTGTAAGCTTCTTCCGAAATAGAAACAATTCGTTCGCCTGGGAATGGTTCTTTATATTGTGCTAAATCAATCGTCGTTGCTGCACGATACAACCGCAAGCTGGTTGCACTTTTCAAGTATTCAATTAAGACAGCATCTAGTGAAATCCCTTCTTCTCGTTCACCACCTAGCATATCGTAACCATCACCACCAGCAGCTAAGAAATCATTGGTAGCCATCCGGTATTGTTTCTTCTCATCCAATGGTTCAAACTTTTGCGTTTGCCGATTTTTAATTTCTATTCCTAATACGCGACTACCGACAATCGTTTGTCCTGTTTCATTGCCTTCGTCACTAGCCAAGCGAGTACCTGGTTTTGTGGAATCATAGTGGATACGAATGGAGCTTGAAACATGTAGGAAACCACCATTTGCGCCAAGTTTTGGTTGGCCAGCATCATCTAGTAAAATTGTGCCATTCTCATCTTTTTGTGGAATCGAACGAACAGACATTTCAAACATTTCTTTAACTTGAGCACCGGTTACTTGAATTTGCGCAATGCTATTGCCAAAAGGTAACACAGCAATGACATCCCCAACTTTAATCGGTCCTTGCTTAATATCAGCGCGAATGCCGCCACCATTAGTTACTGCAAAATCAGCAGGTTGACTAAACGCGTCTTGGCCATATGACATAATCGCATCACCAATCAAATTCCCTAAGTTGGTCTCTCGTGTGCGCACATTTTCCCGTTGTCCATCCAATGTGAATGGAATATAATCGACAATTACTTTTTCATTTTCAGCGTTAAAATTCGTTCGTGCTTCATCAACGATGGCTTTAACTGCCGGGTTTTCTGGCAATCCTAGCAACTCTTCTGCTGGAATCAATTTTGCTGTTTTCTTAGTTGGTTCATTCTCTGGTGCTGTGACAATTCCAACATTATTTAAATAATTACCTGTTTGAGCATAGATCACTTTGCCATAACGTTTGCCACTTTCGACGGCTGTATGCGAATGTCCATCAATCACATTAATATCTAACTCAGGATATGTTTGACTAAGGGTTTCTGCTAGCGTATCACCACGCCAGATATGCGGCGTCGTTTCATCTACGCCTAAATGCCCAGTAACCACGAAAGCTTGAATATCCGCGTACTTCTCTTTAATTTCATTAATCACTGCTTCTACTTCTGGAATCGGGTCTTTAAATGTCACCTTCTCCACGTTTTTCGGGTGTGTTTTCGTTGCTGTTTCTGGGGTCGTCACACCTACAATGGCAAACTTTTTCCCGGCTTTTTCTACGATTGTATACGGATCAAAAACCCGTCCACTGCCATCTTTGTAATACGTATTACTAGATAAAATCGGAAAATTCAGTTGGTCTTTATAACCTAGTGCAATCTCTAAACCAAAATCAAACTCGTGATTTCCCACCGCCATGGCATCATAACCAACTTCATTCATTGCTTTGGCCATATCCGCGCCTTTGGAGAAATTGGAGATTGGTAATCCTTGGAAAACATCCCCTGCATCCACCATCAAGGTTGGGTTTTCTTGGTCTTTAAAGGTTTTTAGACGCGCCATACCTAATTCGCCTTTCCCTGCTTCTAGTCGGCCATGAACGTCATTTGTGTGCATAATGGTATATGCATTATCTAAATCAAAGCCCGCATTACGGACATCTTGTTTCGTAATAGCGGCGGCGTTTGGTGTACGTCCATCAGGAGAAGTCGGAATTTGAAGAGTGCCGTCATTCACTAATTCGATTGCTTTGGCACGCCATTTTTCATCAAAATTTGTCCCAATAATTGACCAATTTCGTTCGATTTCTTGTTCTGGATCAAGCGTTCCTTTTTTCTTAATATAATCAACAATCATTCCTCGTAAGGTTTCTGGATCAGAATTTTTAATAGGTTCCCCTACTTGAATCCCTTGGCTAGCTAAACCGCCGTAACGATAATTATTCATAGCAAGCGTATATTCTTTGGCAGGATCCAACGGTTGGCCGTCAATTTTCGCATCTACAATTCGTTCACCCACTGGTTTTGAAATGTCAATCTTGTAGTCCACTCCAGAAATCATGTCATAGTTATATACACGAATGTTTGGATTAAAACTAATGGTCAAATCATCTGGCTGTGTTTGGTTATAGTACGCCCCTTGTTTTTCTAAATACTTCAGTAAGTTTTCACCGTTAATGGGAACACTCACTAAGGTATTCGGGTATTTGTAGATATCAAAAATCGTGGCATAGGAAATCTTCCCCGCAGGTAATTTACTGTCGTATTTAAACAGCGCTGCCGCACTTAATTGTGCACCTGTCACTTCTTTTTGAACGTTATTAATTAAAGAAATCATCGCTGTTGGTTGTAATTGCGCTTCGGGAATTCCTTTAATTTCTTGTTTTGGTAAAAAATCAGCTGTTGCTGTGCCGATCTCCTCCTGAATAAACGCTCGCGTTTTTTCATGGTATTCTTTTGTCGCTGCCTTAACTGCTTCATCTGCTGGAACATTCGTTGTTGGTACAATCGTTGCTGTACCTTCTTGCACTTCCCACTTATCGGCATTTTTAGCAACTGAAAGATCAATCTTAACAACTTCTGTCCCTGTATCTTTAGGTCCCCCTACCGGTACAGTTTTTCCATTCGGCGCTGCTCCTTGCTTGGTAAAAGAAAGGTGGTCATGACCCAGAATATACGCATCAATCCCCGCGACATTTTCAATTACTTGGTCGGCACTGGCAGCCGGATCACTATTTTGTTGTCCCGCATGAATCGAAGCAACAATAATGTCAGCCTGATCGTTAGTTTTCAACTCAGTAACTGCTTTTTCTGCTTCTTCTTTCAAAGGTAAAAAATTAAGCGAAGTAACACGAGGGCCATCCCACAAAGGAATGTGCGGAATTGTTAAGCCGATAATCCCAACTTTTAAATCTGGCTGCCCATCTTGATTAAAATCAAGTTCCTTCGTGGTAGTCCCTTTAACAAAACGACGACCATCTTCCTTATTGTAGGTATTCGCAGACAAGATTGGAAAAGTGGCTTCTTGTTGAATTTTTTGGATTAACGGTAAACCAAAATTAAACTCATGATTTCCCAAAACCATTGCATCATACTTCATCACATTCATGGCGGTAATCATTGGATGGGTCTTTTCATTCACTAAAGGCGCTTTATTATACAAGTCATCTGTTAAAATAGTGCCTTGAATATTGTCGCCATTATCAATTAAAACGGTGCCTGCTGGGTTTTGCGCCCGGACTTGGTTGACGACTGTACTTACTTGGGACAAACCAACTGGTAGTTCTTTATCATCTTCATAAGACCAATTCCATAATTGACCATGAACATCTGACGTACCTAAAATTGTTATTTTTTGCGGCGTGCTCGTTTCTTCTTTTTCAGCGGTTGACGTTTCTAAATTCGTCGTCTCTGTTGGTGCTGTGGTTTCTTGTGACTGCTTGACACTGTCACTCGTAGCCTGATTTGGTGCTTCTTGTTTGATGTCTGTTGTTTCCTGTGTAATGACTGGTTCTTGTTTTCTACTTGAATCGGTGGTACTTGTTACTGCTTCTGAACTTTGTTGACTCGTTGTTTCTACTGCATATGCCGTACTAGTAACGCTTGGCGCTATCAACGCAACAGCCATTAAAAAATGCATGCCCCACTTCACTTTTTTAAAGCTCAACTTTTTCACAAATTTCCTCCTTGTGTTTCAACCCATTTGCAACAAACAATTGTCAAAGTAACAAACAACAAAAAGAGCCTTCCCCCATCACGTTGCTCTTCTTTTCCTATCATAATATATCCGTTAAATAAAAAACAGTAAATTCCGTTAAAATAAGATGTTTTTCCTGTAAATTGTTTTTATTTTTGGACAATACAGCGGATTTGTTTGTGAAAAAATAGTAATTTTGACCAAAACACGAACTTTATAAAAAAGAAAGTCTTTTTATATTGGAAAAGCAGAACAAAAACTATTTTTTTGAAAAAAATAACTAAAAATACCGAATAAACAGCATTGGTCTAGTCCTTGAATGCCTCTAAACAAATATTAGCAGAAATTGGTCTAGTCTTTAAGGAGGAAAAAGAACGCTCTTTTGCTTAAGCAAAAGAGCGTTCTTTTTTATTTGAGGTTAATCCTTCATGTAAGGTAACTTTTTAGCATAGCCTTCTTTATTCACTTGACGTGCCCGGGCAATCGCCAAATCTTCTGAAGGGACATCTTCTGTGATGGTTGAACCAGCAGCAGTCACCGCATGATCACCAATCGTGACTGGCGCAACAATGTTCGTTGCAGAGCCAATAAACGCGTGATCACCCACGACTGTTTGGTGTTTATTTTTGCCATCATAATTAACAAAAACAACGCCGCAACCGACATTAATATCTTTGCCTAATGTTGCATCACCAACGTATGTTAAATGGCCCACTTTTGTTCCTTCATCGATTGTTGCATTTTTTACTTCCACGAAGTTACCAATGTGTACGTTTGCCCCCACATCTGCTTTAGGACGTAAATGTGCATACGGACCCACATCGGCCCCCTCGCGAACCACACTTTCTTCAATCACAGACTGTTTAACAACCACTTGATTGCCGATATGACTATCAACGATTTCTGAATGTGCGCCAATCAAGCAATCTTCGCCAATCACTGTTTTTCCTTTGATAGTGACTCCCGCTTCAATGACTGTGTCTGAACCAATTACCACGCCTTCATCAATATACGTTGTGTCTGGATCAATAAATGTAACACCATTTCGCATATGCATTTCATTTAAACGACGATGCATAATTTTATTAGCAGTGGATAAAGCAACACGATCATTTACACCCATTGCTTCGTCAAAGTCTGCCATTTGGTAAGCAGCGACAGCTTTGCCTTCTTTTTTCAAAATTTCAATGATATCTGTTAAATAGTATTCCCCTTGTGTATTGTTTGTATCTGTTTTCGCTAACGCTTCAAACAATGATTCATTATCAAAACAGAAGGTTCCTGTATTAATTTCTTGAACACGTGCTTCTTCTTCACTGGCATCTTTTTGTTCCACGATTCGTTCAACAATGCCCACATGATCACGAATAATTCGACCATAGCCTGTTGGGTCTTCTGCATGCGCTGTTAAAATAGTCGCACTTGCATTCTTACCTTGATGGTAATCGAATAAATTTTTCAAGGTTTCCGCAGTTAATAACGGCGTATCCCCTGTAATAACTAATGTTGTTCCTTGTTTACCACCTAATAACTCTTGTGCTTGCATGACTGCATGCCCAGTTCCCAATTGTTCAGCTTGTAAGGCATATTGACTACGTTCGCCTAAATGGCTTTTAATCATTTCCGCCCCATGTCCAACGATTGTCACGATTTCTGTTGGTTCTGTTTGTTCTACTTGATCTAAAATATGTTCGACCATTGGTTTACCAGCAACTGGATGCAATACTTTATAAAGTTTAGATTTCATGCGTGTTCCTTTACCAGCTGCTAAAATAATTGCGTATCTATTTTCCACGTTTGCCACCTCAAATTAACTAAATTGTTTGATTTTCTTCTAAATCGTCCTCATTATACCTTTTCTAGTTTATCTTACTCTTTTGTCTTTTTCAACAAAATAAGGCATTTAAAAGGTAGACCAATTTATTTTCTCATCTTTTTTTAAAGGAATAAAACAGAAAAAAAGAACCTGAAAATGGAATGGACCATTTTCAGGTTCTTTTTCAAATTATTTCTCTGTGAAATAGTTTCCTGGGACTACGCTAATCGTTTTTGTTTGTGTATCCACATCTTCCACGTACAATAGCGAAGTATAGTCATCGATTGCACGACGGCCATTGAATTTTGACTCAGCAAAAACGGTAATGCCCACAAGTTCTGCTTCAAATTCTTCAATCATACTCTTCATACCATTGACGGTGCCGCCGCCTTTCATGAAGTCATCCACGACTAAAACTTTTGAGCCGCGTTTTAAGCTGCGTTTTGAAAGTTCCATTTTTTCGATACGTTCTGAAGACCCTGATACATAGTTCACGCTCACCGTTGAACCTTCAGTAATCTTAGAATCGCGACGAACAATCACAAACGGAACATTTAAGTAATAAGACACAGCTTGCGCAATTGGCACTCCTTTAGTCGCAACGGTCATTACCGCATCAATTTGTTTGCCTAAATATTTAGAAGCAATAATCCGGCCCACTTGTCTTAATAAATTCGGTTCCCCAAGTAAATCTGAAAGATAAACATAGCCCCCAGGTAATAAGCGATCTTGTTCTGACAAACGATCACATAAATCCATAATCAACTGCTCCGCTTCCTCATAAGGAATTTCAGGGATAAAGCGGACACCGCCTGCAGCGCCTGGAATCGTTTCTAAAATACCTGTTCCACGTTCTTTAAATGTTTTTTTAACAATTGCTAAATCTTCACTAATGGAAGACTTGGCAGATTGGTATCGGTCAGCAAAATATGTCAAAGAAACCAATGTATGGGGATGATCTAAAAGATATTGGGTCATATCGATTAATCGTTCACTTCTCCGAATTTTCAAATTCGTCACTCCTTTTCATTCTATCGTTCCTTATTATAAGGGGTTTAACCGAAAAATTCGAGGATTTTTTTCAAATAACTGAAAATAGTTCGCCATTTCTTTTAAAAAAAAGAAATAAAGGAGAAAAACTTTCGTTTTTCTCCTTAGTTTCTTTGCATTTTTTGTTTTCGTTGGACCATGACAACCACTCGGCGATAAATATTGACTAATAAGAATAAACCAATAAAAATTAGGGTAATACTTGCACTCGGTGGTGTTTCCAAATAATACGAGCTAGTCAACCCTGTTAGCATGCCAATCAAGCCCATAAACACACTGATAATAATCACCGTGTTAAAGCCTTTACCAATTCGCATACCTATTGCAGCTGGTAAGACCATAATTGCTGAAATTAACAAGGCTCCCGCGATCGGAATCATCACAGCAATCGCCACACCAGTAATTACATTAAAAAGCATCGACATCCAATGAATAGGTAGCCCATCAACATGAGCAGTATCTTCATCAAATGTTAAAACATACATTGGACGTTTAAATAACATAAACAATAGAACTAAAACTACGAATAAAATTGCCAACATAACCACTTGATCCCACGTAATCGTGACGATGGAACCAAATAAATACGATTGAATACTAGCAGCTGAATTGCCTCCTGTTAAATTCATCAAAACTAACGCCAAAGCCAAACCGCCTGACATTAAAATAGCAATCGAAATTTCTGAATAGGTGCTATAAATCATTCGTAAATATTCTAGAATGATTGCAGCCACAATCACGACAATTAAGGTCATTAAATTAGGATTCCAATTAAAAAAGAAGCCTAGTGCCACACCGGCTAATGACACATGTGAAAGGGTATCTGCCATTAAAGATTGTCGGCGAATAACTAGAAAGACGCCGAGCATTGGGGCAATCACTGAGATAAACAGTGCTGCTAAAAAGGCCTTTTGCATAAATGCATAAGAAAGCATTTCTGCCATACGATTCACTCCTTACCGCTAAAATGAACACTACCATTGTAGCGACGTTTAAGCGAATTATTTTTTTAATTCCTGCTTATTTTTTAAATTTTTCCCACATTTCTTTAAGCCGTTCCTAGGCTTTCGTTATGATCGAGCCAGATAACGTTTTATTGGAAAATTTACGTATACGATTCTTCACTCATATGGAAACAACGCCATTTCGAATCTTCTTTGCGGACAAGACGAATTTGACGATCCACATAGGTTTTGATATCTTCATGATCATGCGTAATCATCAAAATAGCTTTTCCATGTTCATGCGCACTGTGTTGCAACAATTGATAAAATTCGTTTCGCGATTGTTCATCCATACCTGTTGTTGGCTCATCTAAAATAAATAAATCTGGATCGGTCGCAAACACTCGTGCTAAACTAATTCGTTGCTTTTGCCCTCCAGAAAGCTCGCCAATTCGTTTGTGGCGCATTTCCCACATGTCCACTGATTTCAAAGCTTTTTCCACATGAAGATGATCTTTTTTCGTCAACGGTTTGAACCAACGATTTCTGGGAAAGCGACCTGAACGTACTAATTCAATGACGGTGCTAGGAAAGCCCGCATTGAAAGAAGCGACTTGTTGTGGAATGTAGCCAATACTGATTTTTTCACCAGCACTATTTTTTTTAGCGACCGTAATTTTGCCACTTGTTGGTTTTAATAACCCTAAGGTACTTTTGATCAGCGTTGACTTGGCAGCGCCATTTTCTCCTGTTAAAATAACGAATTCCCCTGGATCAACATAATAAGAAACATCTTCTAAAACAGGTTCATCATCATAATAGAAGGTTAAATTTTCGACTTCAATATAATGCATAAGTTGGCTCCTTTCTGTTGCCAGATTAATGAATGCTTTTTTGTAAAGCAGCGAGGTTTTCTTTCATGACAGACACGTAGTTCTCGCCTGCTTCTTGTTCTTTTTGAGTTAAACTCTCTAAAGGATTCAATACGGCTAATTCGACGCCTGTCTCGTCTGCCAATGTTTTGGCTACTTTTGTAGAAGCCGATGCTTCAAAATAGATCACAGAAACATTGTTTGTTTTAATATATTTTTTTAATTCGGCTAAACGACTTGGCGAAGGTTCTTGGTCTGGAGAAATCCCAGCAATCGGTTCTTGGGTCAAGCCATATTGTTTCGCCAAATAGCCAAATGCAGCATGTTGCGTCACAAAGGTCCGATTTTTAGCGCCTGCAAACGCAGCTTGGTATTCCTTATCTAACGCAGTCAATTTTTCCAAATAAGCAACGGTATTTTTTTCAAATACGGCTTTTTTCTCAGGATATTTTTTGATAAGCGCATCCCGAATCGCTGTTACTTCTTTTTGCGCTAACACGGGATCTAACCAGACATGCGGATCCAGTTCGTGGGAATGGTTATGGCCTTCATGACCTTCTTCGCCAGATTCTTCCTCTTCTGTTCCTTGCATCAATTGAATGGATTGACTGGCTTCCACGATTGAAACTTTTTTCGTGTCCAAGTTTTCAATAACATTCGGAACCCAAGTTTCTAGCTCTTTACTATTATAAACAAAGACATCCGCATCAGTAATTTTCGCTAAGTCTTTTGCGCTTGGTTCATAATCGTGTGGTTCCGTTCCAGCTGGAATCAACAGCTCAACCTCTCCCTCATCACCAACGACTTGTTTTGTGAAGTCGTACATCGGATAAAAAGTAGTCATTACCGTGAGCTCTTTCTTCTCTTTTGGCGATTGTGTGGTTTGCCCACAGCTAGCTAAAAGAAAAGCACTGATTGCTAAAGTAACGCCGATTATCAAACGGCGGTAGATTTTCGTCATGTTCTGTCCTCTTTTCGATTTACCTATTATAAACCGTAATATTTACGATTTGCCAGGAATAATGTACCAAATGGATCACGGGACGTCAAGGAATAAATTTAAAAAAACAACAGAGCGTGGGACAAAAATCACTTTGGGTTTTTGCTCCACGCTCTGTTGTTTTTATTTATTTCAATGTCCGAACCAAATAAACTTCTTCGCAAAAGCCTTTAAGTCCATTATAAATCCGTTGTGCTCGTGTTTTCTTTTCACATAAAGCAAAGACTGTCGGTCCACTGCCGCTCATCAACGCTGCATCAGCGCCGTACTTCAGCATGCGATCCTTGATTTGTTGCACGATTGGATGTCTGGCAATCGTGACACTTTCCAACGCATTGCCAACCGTTTGGGTCATCCCAGTATAATCACCATTTTCAATAGCTATTCTTAGTCCAGCAATATCTGGATGGTGCAATTCATCTACCGCTAAATCATTAAAAACGGTACTAGTGGATACACTAATTCTTGGTTTAACTAACACAATCCAACATTGAGGCATGGTCGGTAATGCTTCAATTTTCTCCCCACGTCCGTTTGCAAAGGCTGTTCCACCCCTTAAACAATAAGGAACATCCATACCAATTTGGCTACCAATTTCACAGAGTTCGTCCATCGTCAACCCCAGATTCCACAGTTTGTTCAAGCCTCGTAATGCTGCGGCACAGTCACTGCTACCCCCTGCTAAACCAGCTGCCACGGGGATACGTTTTTCAATATATATTTTAATTCCTTTATGAATATTATAGGTACGCTTTAATAAGTCAACTGCTTGATAGACATGATTCCGTCGATCCACGGGTAAAAAAGAGCTGTCCGTTTCAATACGAATGATGTCTTCTTCTAGATTTTCAAAAGTTAAATGATCGGCTAAATCTACACTTGCAAAAATAGATTCAACTTCATGATAGCCATCCACACGTTTATGCAGAACATCTAACCCAAGATTAATTTTCGCAGGAGCTCGTTCGATTATTTCCATCGGTTCCCTGATTCACCTTCCTTAATCTTTTGTCTACCAACATTTTAATCTTTTAGATTCTATCATATGTCCATGAAGAAGTACACCGAAGATTGCTCTTTCTCTGACGACAGATGGCTGAAATTAAAAAGAGCTTAGGAACGAAGGGCTCTTCCTTCACTCCTAAGCGGACTTTCTAAATTATACGGCTTGACCGATGAATTCGATTTCAACGGTGCGTGTTAAAACATCTGAATAGCTATAAGATACACGTTCAAATGAGTTCTCGTCTGGATCCAAGTCAACAACAAAAACAGATGGATAAGTCTCCGTTAAGATTCCTTTACGTTCTGTTTGGCGCTTTCTTCCAGTCTGAGCAACTAACATAATTTCACTGCCGATACGGCCTTCCAAATCTTTCTTAATTGACGATAACGTTGTTGGCATTGCATTCACCTCGAGAAACATTATATCACTTTTTTTAAAAAATTTCAAGTTTATCATACTAGAAGTCTGTTTGCAACTACTTTTGCTCGACAAACCGGCTGTTTTGTCGAATTTTTATTCATTTTCTAATGTATATTTCATTTTTGCTTTGGCACGATCATAGGCACTTCGGACAGCTGAAAAAGTTCCCCCACGCACTTTAGCGATTTCTTCTAACGTGTAGCCTTTTAAGTATGCGTTTAAAATTTGTTGTTCCAACGAGGAAAGACGTGTCGGAAAAGCTGCCAATTTTTCTTGAATCATTAATTGACCTAATGGGTCGGTAGCCGCTGTCCCTAAATAGTCCACTAACTCTTCACCAGCGCTTTCTAATCGTTGTTCCAGAGAAATAGACAAGGTATCTGTTCGCCGCTTATAGGCGCATTGATGGCGAATTAAGCTATGTACGTGATTTTCAAAATTTCGTTTAAAAAACTTTCCTAATGATGCTTGTTTTTCTGAATCAAATCGTTCTAACGTCCGAAAGAAGACAATTCGTCCTTCTTGAAGCCAGTCTTCAGTATCATAATCTTTTAAATAGTATTTTTTCATGCACTTATAAATCACTGGCTGATATTGCCCATATAAGGCTTGAAATTGTTCTTGGTCTCCTGCTAATGCTTGTTGAATCTGTTCTAACATAAAAAGCCCTCCTTTTCGATAAACGTATCGAATGATTTAGGAGAGCATAGCATGTTAGAAATTTATGACTTAAGCGAACATTTGTTTAATCTTTTTTTTGAGACAATTCTTCTAGCTTCTCAGAAAGTTTTGATAACTGCTCCACGTTCCATGGAGAATTTCGACGAAATTGCTGGAAATGGATATCCGTTGCATGAATGGCAATCGTCTTTTCTGTTTTCTGGACAGCTTTGTAAAGTTCATTGGCCGAAGTCCGCAATGCACCTTGTGAAAAGACCACCCATTGTTCAGCCAAATCACTCGTTGCGACTGTTACTTGCGTTAAACGATCATTTTTTTCACCAGCTAGACGTTCAATATAACTATCTGCTGTTTCATCTTCTTTGGTGAAAACCACGGTCAAAAGGTACTTTTTGTACGTTTGCTGAATACCTGGGACTAATTGGGCATCAAAGACCACAATGATTTCCAACCCTTCATATTTGGCATAATTGGACAGACGACTAAGAAGCAGTTCACGCGCATCCTCTAAACGCTCTTGCTTTTTCAACTGGACCAATTCTGGCCAAGCACCAATCATATTATAGCCATCAACGATTAACAATTGTTTTTTCATACAATCGCCTGCTTCTATAATGGGTTGCGGCCACGATAGACTTCATACATTAGCAAGCCTGCAGCCACACCAGCGTTTAAGCTTTGAACGTGTCCAGTCATTGGAATCGTTAATAATTCATCCACTTCTTTATGAAGACCTTGACTCATGCCACGGCCTTCATTTCCGATGATTAAGGCAATTGCGCCTTGTGTATTCCAGCGACGATAATCCGTCCCAGACATATCTGTACCAAAAATCCAAAATTGATTCTCTTTTAGCGTTGCAATACTTTGCGCTAGATTCGTTACACGAGCCACTGGAATATGTTCCACGGCCCCTGTTGATGCTTTGGTTACGGTTGGTGTAATTCCCACTGCACGATGTTTCGGAATGATAATACCGTCCACGCCTGTCGCATCAGCAGTTCGCAAAATTGAGCCAAAGTTATGTGGGTCCTCTAGACTGTCTAAAATTAGGAAGAATGGTGTTTCTGTCTTTTCTTTTGTTTGTTCCAATAATTCTTCTAAAGTTAAATATTGATACGCCGTGATTGCTAAAACCATGCCTTGATGCACGCCGTGATCACTCATCGTATCTAATTTTGCTTTAGGCACCCATTTGACTGGAACAGCCTGTTCTTTCGCTGCTTGTTTTAATTGCTCAATTTTCTCGCCACGAGCATCTTCTTGTAAAAACAATTTATTCCCGCGTCCTTGCTGCAACGCCTCAACAGTGGCATGGAAACCAAAGACAAAGTTATCTGCTAGCTCTTCTGAGGTTCCATCAGCACCTGCTGTCGCTGGTCGTGGGTTCCGTTCTTTTGAACGCTTATCTGAACGTTCTGGACGTTTCTTACCTTTTTTAAAAGGACGAGATTTTTCATTTTTCATTGGTTTCACCTACTTTCTTGATACACCAGTTAATTAATTCTTCTAAACGTTCTTTTTGTTGTGTCAAATGTAAATAACCCATCAAGGATTCGAAACCGGTCGCTACCCGATAGGTCGTCACATCAGCATTTTTGGCAAAGGTGTGACTTTTAGCATTCCGACCGCGTTTGTACATCACTTCTTCTTCCTCCGTTAGCATTTCTCCCGCTAACATCGCTTGCATTAAGCTTGCTTGGGCTTTTGCTGACACGTAATGTGTCGCCATGCGATGCAAAACATTCGGTTTCGTTTGTCCCAAGGAAACTAAATAATCACGAATGTAAATTTCATAAATCGCATCGCCAACATAGGCCAAAGCTAAACCGTTTAATTGTTTGTAATCTCTCATTCACTTCTTCTCCATCTCGTTCCTTGCGGAGTATCTTCTAAAACAATGCCTTGTTCTTTTAATAAATCGCGGATTTCATCACTTCGGGCAAAATCACGGTCTTTCCGTGCTTGGTTCCGTTCTTCAATTAACGCATCGACTTGTGCGTCCACTAATTCTTCGTTTTTAAAGAATAAACCAAAAATAGCTAACCAGCCACTGAAAAGCTTATCCATCGCCACTAGAACTGGTTCCGAAACTGTCGCTTGTTCACTGTACTGATTCATCATCTTCGCTAATTCATAAACGACCGTAATCCCGTTAGCTGCATTGAAATCATCGTCCATTTCCGTAATAAAACGTTGTTCTAATTCGTTTAATTGAGCCAAATAGTGTTCATCCTCTGGCAAACTTGCGACCGCATCTGCTTGTCTAAAACGTAAATTTTCAAACGCATTTTTCAATTTTTGATAATTGGCTGCTGCCTCTTTTAGAGTGCTTTCGCTATAACGAATCGGGCGACGGTACTGGGTGGTGGACATAAAGAAACGTAAAATTTGCGGATCCACTTTTTGAATCATTTCATGAACAGTAATGAAGTTACCTAGGGATTTGCTCATTTTTTCATCGTCTTCACCAATTGTGACATAGCCGTTATGCATCCAGTAATTGGCAAAGGTATGGCCTGTTTTGGCTTCGCTCTGTGCAATTTCATTCTCATGATGTGGAAATTCTAAATCTTGTCCACCACCGTGAATATCAATCGTCTCTCCCAAGTGTTTTGTCGCCATGACAGAGCATTCAATATGCCAGCCGGGACGTCCTTTCCCCCAAGGAGAATCCCAAGAAATTTCATCTTCTTTGGCACTTTTCCAAAGAGCAAAATCCAATGGGTCTTCTTTTAATTGTTGTTCAACGCCAGTTCGTTGACTTGCCCCCACTTCTAATTCATCAATCGATTGATGGCTTAATTTACCATAATTAGGGAATTTACGGGTGCGATAATACACATCACCTGCGACCTCATAAGCAAAACCTTTTTCAATTAAAACTTCGATGAAAGCTAAGATATCAGGCATGTGGTCCATCACCCGAGGATGTAACGTTGCTGGTTGAACATTCAATGCTTGCGTGTCTTCTTCAAAGGCTTTGATAAAACGATCCGCCACTTCCGGCGCAGTAATTTTCAATTCTTTGGCTGCCTTGATAATTTTATCATCGACATCTGTAAAATTCGAGACATAATTCACTTCATACCCACGATATTCAAAATAACGACGAATTGTATCAAAGGCGATCGCACTGCGCGCATTACCGATATGGATATAGTTATACACGGTTGGTCCGCAGACATACATCCGAACTTTATGCGCCTCAATTGGCGTAAATACTTCTTTTTCTCTGGTCAATGTATTATAAATTTTAATCATGCCCTTTTTCCACCTTTCTTCCATTTAGACGAACGACTTTCGCAGGAACACCCACAGCTGTAGCATCTGCTGGGATGTCTGAAATAACAACAGCACCCGCCCCAATTTTTGAACGTTCACCAATCACAACTGGCCCTAAAATTTGAGCTCGTGCCGAAATCATCGCTCCTTTTTTCACTGTTGGATGGCGTTTACCCGTATCACGACCGGTCCCACCTAACGTCACTCCGTGAAACAAAACAACATCTTCTTCTATTTCCGCGGTTTCCCCAATCACAATGCCCATGCCGTGATCGATAAAAACCCCCGCACCAATTGTGGCCCCAGGATGAATTTCTACGCCCGTTATGAAACGCCAAAATTGTGCATGAATCTTCGCCAACAAAAACAACTGATGCCTATATAAGAAATGAGACAAGCGATGCCAAAACAGGGCGTGCAAGCCAGGATACGTTAAAAGAACTTCTAGTGTGGTCCGCGCTGCAGGATCGTTTCTTTTAACAGCTGCGACGCTACGTTTCAACCAACTCATATGGTGAACTCCTTTCTATTATACAAAAATAAAAAACGTCTTTTAAGCAACAAAAAAACGTTGCTTAAAAGACGCCCATGCGTGGTTCCACTTTTCTTCACAAGAACTAGCTCTTGCCTCGATACAGTTAACGCCTGCCGACGTCTTCGGTTACTTTTTTCACCAAAGCCACTCATAGATGCATTTCGACAAAAGATGCTCGCTGTTCTCACCACCCACAGCGTCTCTGAAATCCATCTGCTTGTCTACTTCTTCTATTCTTTGTGTTTTTATAACACTTTATTTAAATGATCTAATGCTTTTTCTTTGCCTAATAATTCGATGGTTTCGCCTAATTCAGGACCATGCATTTGTCCAGAAACAGCAATTCGAATTGGCATAAACAAGTTTTTGCCTTTAACGCCGGTTTCTTTTTGGACGGCTTTAATCGCTGCTTTAATACTTGGGACATCGAAAACGTCCAAGGCTTCTAATTGTTCTTTAAACGCATGTAACACAGTTGGCACTGTTTCTCCTTGCAAGAATTCTTTCGCAGCATCATCTAAAACTGGATGTTCATTAAAGAACAAGTTTGATAGTTCCACAATTTCAGCTGCATAACTCATTTGTGGTTGATACAAGCTAACTAATTGTTTTAACCATTCGATTTTTTCAGGAGATGGATTTTCTTCAACACGACCGTCAGCGACTAAATAAGGAATACACATATCTGTTAGTTCACCTAAGTCCATTTGTTTCATGTATTGATTGTTAATCCATTCTAATTTTTTCGCATCAAAGGCCGCTGGTGACTTGCTTAAGCGTTGTTCATCAAACAATTTAATCAAGTCTTCTTGTGAGAAGATTTCTTCTTCGCCAACAGGAGACCATCCTAGTAAAGCAATAAAGTTGAACATGGCTTCTGGTAAGTAACCTAATTCACGGTATTGTTCAATAAATTGTAAAATTGTTTCATCACGTTTGCTCAATTTTTTGCCAGTTTCTGAATTAATGATTAAGGTCATATGGCCAAAGACAGGTGGTGTCCATTCAAACGCTTCGTAAATCATTAATTGTTTTGGTGTGTTCGCAATGTGATCATCGCCACGTAAAACGTGAGAAATTTTCATTAAGTGATCATCTACTGCAACGGCAAAGTTATACGTTGGCATCCCATCGCGTTTTTGGATGACAAAATCGCCACCAATGTTATCTGACTCAAAAGTAATTTCACCTTTCACGATGTCATCAAATTTGTATTCTGTATTACGTGGCACACGGAAACGAATCACTGGTTCTAGACCAGCCGCTTCTTTGGCTGCTTGTTCAGAAGGTGTTAAATTCGCACAAGTGCCTGCGTAGTGAGGCATTTCCCCACGAGCTTGTTGTGCTTCACGTTCTGCTTCTAATTCTTCTGGCGTACAATAACACTTATACGCACGATTGCTACTTAATAATTGATCAATCAATGGTTGGTAAATTTCTTTACGTTCTGATTGACGATATGGACCATATTCTCCCGGATGAGCAGGTGATTCATCCCATTCCATCCCTAACCATGCTAAGTTTTCCAACTGACTTTTCTCGCCGTCTTCGATGTTCCGTTTTTGATCGGTATCCTCGATACGAATGATAAATTCTCCGTCATTGTGGCGGGCAAATAAGTAGTTAAATAATGCTGTTCTTGCATTCCCAATGTGCAAGTGTCCAGTTGGACTTGGTGCGTAACGCACACGAACTTTCGTCATGTTCATTCCTCTTTCCATTTTTTAAAAACAGACGGTTTAACGTCGTTTTCAGTTATTTTTCCAATAAAGCAACGGCAATTGCGCCGATTCCTTCTTTTTTACCAACAAAGCCCATCGTTTCCATGGTCGTTGCCTTAATGTTCACTTGTGTGACCGCTAAGTGGCAACTCGCGGCTAGATTCTTTTTCATCTCTGCCAAGTATGGGCTCATCTTTGGCTCTTCCGCTAAAATTGTACAATCAATATTGCCAATAGTAAAGCCCGACCGCCCAACTTTTTCATTTACTTTTGTTAATAAGTTTACAGAATTCGCATTTTTGAACTGCGGATCGGTTTCGGGAAACAGTTGCCCAATATCACCCAGACCAGCGGCACCAAGGATTGCATCAATAATTGCATGTGTTAAAACATCGGCATCTGAGTGACCTAACAGACCTTTTTCATAAGGAAGAGTAACCCCACCAATAATTAAAGGTCGTTGCGGAACTAATTGATGAACATCAAAACCTTGACCGATTCGAATCATACTAAGTCCTCACTTTGCTTAATTTTTATCGTTTTTAGGATGGTTATCCTTGCGATCATTAATCCCGCGACCCGCGTGCGCCGGTTTGGCAAAAATCATACGCCCAGCTGCGGTTTGTAAAGCACTTGTGACGATCACTTCGATTTGCTCATTCATGTAATGCTGGCCATCTTCTACCACAACCATTGTGCCATCATCTAAGTAAGCGACCCCTTGTTGACGCTCTGTTCCGGCTTTTACAACCATCACATTCATCGTTTCACCTGGAATCACCACTGGTTTCACAGCATTAGCTAAAGCATTAATGTTTAAAACAGGCACATTTTGAAATTCAGAGACTTTATTTAAGTTGTAGTCATTGGTCACAACCACGCCATCTAATAATTTTGCTAATTTGATTAATTTACTGTCTACTTCAGAGATATCCTCGAAATCTCCGTCATACATCTCAACGGAGATACCTTCTTCTTTTTGTAAAGCATTTAAAATATCTAAGCCACGACGACCTCTCACCCGTTTTAAACTGTCTCCAGAATCAGCAATGTATTGTAATTCATATAAAACAAAGTTAGGGATGAGCAAAACACCTTCTAAAAAGCCCGTTTTAGCGATATCGTAGATTCTGCCATCAATGATGACACTGGTGTCTAAAATTTTGTATTTATGGAAGTTGTCTTCCACTTTACGTTCCAACATTTGTCCTTCGGTGTCTTCCGTATTTGCTTTCTTTTGGCGAGGTGTAAAAACTTTTTTCCACTCCTCAATCCGTGTTGTTCCCATTCGGAAACCTAAGTAACCCAGAATAATCATAACTAGAATTGGCAGTAAACTATTCACGACAGGAATTTGTAAGTTGTACATTGGAATGGAGATAATGACGCCAATTGTTAAACCAATGATGGCACCAATACTTCCAAATAATAAATAGGTTAAACTCATTTCATTTAAAGCTGCTTCGATTTTTTTGACAGCGGAAACAATATACTTTGCTAACCCTAAAGATAAAATAAAGAAAATAATTGCACCGATTAATCCGTTCGTAAAGTTATTGTTTAACCAACTGTTATTGCCTTGCTTAGCCATTTCCCAAGCCATTGGGAAAAGAGAAATTCCTAAACTTGCACCAGCAATGATCATCAGCAACGTGATGATTCGTTTTTGCATATAGCCATCCTCCTCGTTTATTTAATAAAGACGTCTAGTGTTGTGGGGCGTACAAAAATCATACGCCACTAACAACCTAAACGGATTATTTCTACTTTTTTCATTATTTAAAAACTTTTCTTAACGTTTCACCAATTGTTGAAACGCCAATAATTTCAATCCCTTCAGGCGCTTCCCAGCCACCAAGGTTATTTTTAGGGACATAGACTTTTGTAAAGCCTAGTTTTTGCGCTTCACGCACTCGTTGTTCAATACTATTCACGCGGCGAATTTCACCAGTTAAACCAATCTCACCAATGAAACATTCTGAAGATGAGGTTCCTTTTTCTTTATAGCTAGAAGCAATACTGATTGCTAACGCTAAATCAATAGCTGGTTCATTAATTTTGACTCCACCAGCCGCTTTTAGATACGCATCCTGGTTTTGTAATAAAAGGCCTGCCCGTTTTTCTAAAACCGCCATGATTAAAGAAACGCGATTAAAGTCCAACCCGGTGGTCGTTCGCTTGGCATTGCCAAACATCGTTGGGGTAACTAACGCTTGGATTTCCACCAAAATGGGGCGTGAACCTTCCATTGCTACCACAATTGAAGATCCGGTGGCTCCTTCTAAACGTTCTTCTAAAAAGACCTGAGAAGGATTCATAACTTCAACCAATCCATGTGTCTGCATTTCAAAAATACCAATCTCATTCGTTGAGCCAAACCGATTTTTGACAGCCCGTAAGATTCTAAAGGTGTGATGCTTATCTCCTTCAAAATAAAGAACCGTGTCTACCATATGTTCCAACATCCGTGGCCCTGCGATAGACCCTTCCTTCGTTACGTGTCCGACAATAAAAATGGCAATCCCATTCGTTTTTGCCAGTTTCAATAATTCGGCAGTTGTTTCTCGGACTTGACTGACACTACCAGCAACGCTGGTAACATCTGGCTGCGTCATTGTTTGAATCGAGTCAATAATGACATAGTCTGGTTCTAATTTTTCAATGGCTCGTGATATTTCGTGCATATCTGTTTCTGCGTATAAGTAAAATGTCTCGTTGACGGTGCCTAGACGCTCCGCTCGTAATTTAATTTGCTCAGCACTTTCTTCACCAGAAACATATAAAACCGTACCACCTGTGGCTGCTAATTGTTGCGATACTTGTAAGAGCAATGTTGACTTACCTATTCCGGGATCGCCACCGATTAAAACTAACGAACCTGGAACAACGCCACCACCTAAAACCCGATTCAGCTCCACTAATTCAGTTTTTACACGAGGCTCTTTTTTAGGTATGACTTCAGATAGCCGTTGTGGTTGTGTCTTTTTACCAGTCAAACTTACTCTAGCACGACGATCAGAAGTATCTTGAATAACCTCTTCCACCATCGAATTCCATTGTCCACAATTAGGACAGCGGCCGAGATATTTTGGAGACACATACCCACAGCTTTGACATTCAAATTGAACTTTTGCTTTTTTTGCCATGTAGAATCTCCTTATCTGTTGTTTATTTTAACATTTATTAAATGGTTTGAATAACGTTGCCTACTGAAAAAATGGGCTTTATTTTTGTCCAGACGAACCAAAACCGCCCGTTCTTTCTGCCTCGACTTGGTCATCATCCGCTAATAAAAACGGCTTAAAAATCCCTTGGCCAATTCGTTCACCTTTTTCAATGACAACATCTTCATATCCAAAGTTTAAAAATTGGAACATGATATGTCCTTCGTTATTCTCGTTATTATAATAATCACTGTCAATGACTCCGACACCATTCGCTAAAAGTAGGAATCGTTTTAGCGGGTTCGAAGAACGACTTACCAATTCTAAATATTCAGAATCAGGCATATACGCCTTAATTCCTGTTTTAACTAAAATTGGTTTGGGATTTTCTCCAGCTTGTTGTAACTTCCAAAGACTTGGTACAACGACCGTTTCGGCTGCTTGAAAATCATACCCCGCGGCACCTTTTGTTGCTCGTTGTGGGACACTCAAGCCCTCTTCTTGATACTTAGAAATAATCTCAAAACCACGTTGTTTCATATTCATTCTCCCCTACTGTCTAAACTACTCCTATTTTACCATAATCTCTGATACTCTGGTTGTTTTTAGTAAGTTTCTCATTTCTAAAAGCCCAGTTAATCTAGACTACGCAAAAAAGAGGAGAATTTTTGTTTATTTTCCTTCTTTTAGTCTATCATCTTCTCTTAAAATAAACAGACCAAATCCCAAAAAGTCCCAAGATTCCCTCAAAAAGTTCACATTTTCATTAAACTTTCTTTACTATTCATTATTTAGCACTTTCTAGTAGCCGCTGATTTTGTTATAATGAGTGTCAAATTTTACTGTAAAAAGAAACGAGGCACTTATGAGAAACAAACTCCAACAGGCCAAACGAATTGTGATCAAAGTCGGAACCAGTTCTCTGATTTATCCCAATGGCAATATTAACTTAAAAGCAATTGATCAATTAGCCTTTACTTTGAGTGATTTAAGCAACCAAGGCAAAGAAATTATTTTAGTTTCTTCTGGCGCAATTGGTGTCGGACTGAATAAATTAAATCTATCTGTACGCCCAACGACAATTCCCGAACAACAGGCAGTCGCTGCAGTCGGCCAAGCAGAATTAATGAACATTTATAATCAGCGGTTTTCAACCTATAGCCAACAAATGGCACAAGTTTTATTAACTCGTGATGTTATTGAATATCCTGAAAGTCGCAATAATGTTACCAATACTTTTGAACAACTGTTAAAAATGAATATTATTCCTATCGTCAATGAAAATGATACTGTCGCAATTGAAGAATTGGATCACTTAACCAAGTTCGGGGATAACGATCAATTGTCAGCCATTGTCTGCCAAATTGTTCAAGCTGACTTGTTAGTTATGTTATCAGATATTGATGGTTTCTTTTCAGATAACCCTACTGTCAACAAAGAAGCCACGTTATTTTCTGAAATCAATGAAATTAATGAAGACTTGTTCCAATTAGCCGGTGGTAAGGGGAGCCGCTTTGGCACTGGTGGGATGTCTAGTAAATTAAAAGCTGCTGAACGTGTGTTAGCTAATCAACAGGCGATGATTTTAGCAAACGGAAAGCAGCCAAAAATCATCTTTGAAATTTTAGAAGGAAAAGATATCGGTACGTTATTTATTAAAGGAGGGCATGAAAGTGACTGATTTAAAGCAACTAGGGCAACAAGCTAAAGAAGCCTCTTATACGCTAGGCTTGATGGATACTCGTCAAAAAAATACTTTGTTAAACAAAATGGCCGCAGCCATTGAAGCCAATGCACCCCGCATTTTACAAGCAAATGCATTAGATTTAGAGCAAGCCGCTACCCACGGGATTTCTGAAACAATGCAAGACCGCTTACGTTTAACAGAAGAACGGATCACAGCGATGGCTGAGGGCATACGCCAAGTCGCTACTTTACCCGATCCAATTGGGGAAGTAGATAAAATGTGGCGCAATGAAGCGGGGCTGTTAATTGGGCAACAACGCGTGCCTTTAGGTGTTATTGGAATCATTTATGAATCGCGGCCGAACGTGACAACAGATGCCGCTAGCCTTTGTTTCAAATCGGGAAATGCTGTTATTCTTCGAGGCGGAAAAGAAGCGTTTCACTCCAATCAGATATTGGTGACAATTTTACAAGAAGCGCTAATCCAAGAAGCCGTTTCTCCCCATCTCATTCAATTTGTTGATGATACTTCTAGAGAAACAGCCCAACAACTTATGCGCTTAAATGACTACTTGGATGTCCTCATTCCGCGTGGCGGCGCCAACTTAATCAAAACTGTTTTGACAACAGCCACTGTTCCTGTTATTGAAACGGGCACAGGCAATTGTCATATTTACGTGGACAAAGACGCCCAGTTAACAATGGCAACTGAAATTATTGTCAATGCTAAATGTCAACGTCCTTCTGTCTGTAACGCCGCCGAAACGTTATTAATTCATCAAGAGGTGGCTGAAGCCTTTTTACCAACAATTGAAAAAGCCTTGAAGGAGTTTCACGTGGAACTTCGGGCAGATGAACGTGCGTTAGCAATTTTTGAAGAAGCCATTCCAGCGACTGAACAAGATTGGGAAACGGAATTTCTCGACTTTATCTTAGCAGTGAAAGTCGTTGATTCTTTAGACGAAGCCATCCAGCATATTAATCGCTACAATACAAAACATTCTGAAAGTATTATTAGTGATAATTACTTTGCCACACAACAATTTTTACAACAAGTGGATGCAGCCGCTGTTTATGCGAATGCTTCAACTCGTTTCACGGACGGTTTTGAATTTGGATTTGGCGCCGAAATCGGCATTAGTACGCAAAAATTACATGCCCGTGGACCTATGGGCTTAGCAGAGCTTACTTCGACAAAATATGTTATTTATGGAAATGGGCAAGCACGTTCTTAGAAAGAAAAACCCTTGATTTAAAAATCAAGGGTTTTTCTTTCTCTTCTCCAATGTGCATTTTTACACATGAGATTGTTCACAGTTCCACAATCTATTCTTGATATTTTTTTTGAATCCTCATTATACTTTCTACATATGCTTGTTTCACTTGGACTGGCTCTAAAATTGTCACTTCTTCACCAAAGCCCATAAAATAGTTGGCTAAAAATTGTGTTTCTGTTGGATGAATCTGTCCAACTAAAAAACACTGCGTGGGCGTTTCTTCCAACTGAATATTGTCAAAGCGATGTTTATAAAAAAATTCTTTGCCTTTTTCTGTAATGATTGCTTTAAATGGAATCGTACGTGCTGTCGTTTGTTGATGGCGATACGATTCTTTCAGTTCCTCAGTCGTAAAATCCAGTGTTTGGTTTAACTGCTGAATAGCCTCCATAAAATCACAGCGGTAAGTACGCCAAGCCTTTTTAGTCACATCATAGCCTGAACAATACCAATACCCTTCTAAAATAGTTAACCGGGTTGGTAAGATTTTTTTCGTTGTTGCTTCATATCTGGTATAGTTAAACTGAATTACTTGTTGCGCCAAAATACAATGAAACAGCTGCTCTAAATTGCCTGGTGCTTCTACTTGTTCAATTCCTTCGTAATAGACGACCTTACTCATTTGACTGATTTTAAATTGGGTTGGTTCATCTAAAGAATGCAATAATTTTTGCTTAATTTGCTGATAGGAATGACCAAACGGTGACTCTGCAACTAATTTCAGTAATTGTAACGAAAAAAAGATCGCTAACACTTCATTTTCGTTAAAATAAATCGGCGGCAACAACGGTTTGTTTAAAACTCGATAGCCACCATAACGACCATTCTCCACATATAGCGGCACGCCTAAATTTTCCAAAGCTTCAATATCCCGCAAAGCTGTGCTTTTAGAAATCCCAAAAGTTTTCATTAACTGATTTAAATTAAACTGAGGATGGGTTCTCAAGAAAAAAAGTTCCTGATTTAAACGTTCTGATTTTTTCATTTTCCCCTCCATCGGTGTCACTTTTTGACACCTTTTATTGTTATGCTTATCTTATCAATCTTAGGAGGTTCAAACAATGAAAAACACACAATTTGCCCTTTTTATGGTCTTAAACGGACGAGCAACGGAAGCCTTGACGTTTTACCAAGAAGCCTTTGCTGGTGATATTCTTTTTAAAATTACTAATCAAGAATTTAAAGAGCGTTTAAATCCTTCTTTGACCATTCCCGCTGGCGAAGAACACTGGCTTTCTCACTCGATTTTACAAATGGACACTTTTCAATTACAACTAGCTGATAATCCTTTGTTTGCAGGAATGAATACCACGCCCACAGAACAATTGACCCTCAGCTTAACCGTCAATAGCCGTCACTCTGCCAAAACAATTTTTGAAAAACTCACGCGCCATCCCGAATCCTGTATTATCCAAGAACCAATTGAAAATGAATTTGCAACATTTTATGCGATTGTGAAAGATCCTTTTGGTTTAGTCACTCAAATTACTCAAGAAAAACAAGCAGATCCTACCAAGAAAGGACGTTAGCCGAAGAATGCGAACCTATGAATCAAAAGAAGCCTTGATTGAGGCCATTCAAATAGCTTCACAAAAATATTTAGCTGAATTTGCAGAAATTCCTGAAACACTTAAAGATCACCGAATTGAAACAGTAGCTAAAACACCTTCAGAGAACTTAGCCTATCAATTAGGCTGGCTCAACTTGCTGCTTTCTTGGGAAGAACAAGAACAACGTGGTCTGACCGTTCAAACGCCAGCTGAAGGTTATAAATGGAATCAACTGGGTGCTCTCTATCAATCATTTTATCAAACCTATGGACAAATGAGTTTAGAAAGTCAGATGATTGCGTTGCAAGACACCTTAGAAAAATTACTTCATTGGATTGACTCGCTTTCCGAAGACGAATTATTTTTACCTCAACAACGGGCTTGGGCGACCACCAAAGCACAATGGCCTCTTTGGAAATGGATTCATATTAATAGCGTTGCCCCTTTTACTAGTTTCCGAACGCAAATTCGCAAATGGAAAAAAGCGTGTCTTTAAAAAGTTATCCACATTTTTTCAAAAAAAGCTTGACAAGCATTTTTAAATTCTCCACAGAAAACTTTGTGGATGAAATTTCTTATTTTTTCCAAAAAACTTTTCCACAATGCTTATTTGTTCGACATTAAATCTTTGTAAATTCTAGAAAAAAGAAGATGAAAACGTTGTTTTAATAACGTTTTCATCTTCTTTCAACTTTAGGGATTCCTTTACTTTTAGCAAACAGGACTTCTGAACTTACGTCTGTTTTTTTTAGCAACTCGAAAACTTATCCTTGTGGATAAACCGAGATAAAAAGCTTTTTTGTGGTTTTCAACAGAGTTATGCACAAAGTTATCCACAGGGCGTTTTCAGCAATTTTTCGGAGAATATTCGTTGTTTAATCTGGTGATTTAGCATTTGAATGTCAATCCCTTACTACTAATTCTTCTTCACTCCACCCTTAGGATCCTAATAAAATTTTAAAGTTTTTCTTCTATTGGTACATCAAATAAAGAGTATGATAAACTATAGGTACTTTCGAAAAATCAGGTGAGGTTATTTATGAAAAATAAAAGTAGGCAGTTTTTAAAAAACAACTGGCCTTATATGTTAGCCAGTTTCTTCATTCCATTTTTAATTATGGCAATTATCTATTTGAGTATTGGGATTTATCCAGGAAGTAGTCGCAGTGTTTTAGCCAGCGATGCCTTTTCTCAATTTTCAAATTTTCACGCAAGCTTTAACAATGTTCTTCATGGAAAACAAAGTCTTTTCTATACGTGGAATGCTTCTTTGGGACTAAACTACTTGTCCTTAATTTCCTATTATCTTGGTGGCTTATTTACGCCGCTCGTCTTTTTCTTTAACAATCAAAACATGCCTGATGCGCTCTATTTCCTAACGTTGTTGAAAATTGGGAGTGCTGGCTTGAGTTTTTGGTTCTTGGCAAAACAAACCTTTAAGATTCCTAAATGGTCCCATGTGACTTTAAGTGTGTCTTATGCGCTAATGTCCTTCATTGTGGCCCATTCAGAATTAATTATGTGGTTGGATGCCTTTATTTATCTGCCACTCGTAATTTTAGGAATTCATCGTTTAATGGACCAACGAAAACCGACATTATTGTTTGTCAGTTATTTCTTGCTTTTCATTACAAATTATTATTTTGGCTTTATGATTGGGTTGTTTTCCTTCCTGTACTATTTTGCACGAACGTTTACAGACTGGCAACGATATAAATCTCGAATCGTTGCGTATTTTACTACTTCTCTTTTAGCTGGTGGAGCATCCATGATTATGGTCTTACCTGCTGTCTTAGATTTACGAACCAATGGTGAAACTCTTTCTGAAATTACAACCTTTAAAACAGAAGCGACTGCCTTTTTAGATATTATTATGAAAAATATGATTGGCGTTTACGATACAACCAAATATGGGTCCATTCCTTTTATTTACATTGGGTTGTTGCCTTTGATTTTTTGTCTCTTCTATTTCGTTACGAAAGAAGTTCCATTGAAAAACAAACTACTTTTTGGCAGTTTGTTTGTCCTATTGATTGCTAGCTTTTACATCACGCCCTTAAATTTATTCTGGCACGGTATGCATGCGCCGAACATGTTTCTTTTCCGCTATAGTTTCCTCTTTTCATTCCTAGTTATTTTGCTTGCTGGTTATGGTTGGGAAAAATTTGAAAAGGATGATCTCGGCGTCTTAAGCGGCTTGATTTTGATTCTTTTAGCAATTTTTGCTCTTGCAATGGGCACAAAAGGTGCTACTAGTTATACGTATGTGACTTTAACCTCTTTCGTATTAACGGCAACTTTTTTACTATTATACTTTTTCGGGATTGCTTTTTATCAATTGAAAAAAGCGCCTATGCAATACTTAGTGATTTTACTATTGCTGCTCGTTTCTGGTGAAGCAATCATTAATACACGAGCGATGGTCACTGGTATTTTAGATGATTGGAACTACGCATCACGCAGCTTGTATTCTGAGCCTTACCCTGACTTAAAAAATCTAGTCGATCAAACAAAAAAAGAAAATGATACCTTTTATCGCTTGGAAAATTTAAATGGTGTTTCGGCCAATGACGGCATTAACTATGGCTACAGTGGCATTAGCATGTTTTCTTCCGTACGGAACCGACATTCTTCAACATACCTAAACGCCTTAGGTTTCCGCTCGCGAGGCACGAATTTAAATATTCGTTACCAAAATAATACCTTGTTAATGGATGCTTTGATGGGCATTAAATACAATATTGCTGAAAACAATCCAATGAAATTCGGCTTTGAGCGACAAGCAGCTGCTGGTAAATATCAGCTTTATCGTAACGAAAATGCTTTGCCGTTAGGATTTTTAGCAGACAAAGAGATTTACAATGTCCGGCAACCTCTCAATGATAATTTAGGTAGTCAAACAAATTTACTAAATGCTTTAGCCAATACCAATGAACGGTATTTTACCTTTTATCAACCAACGATGACGCTTCAAAATAACGTGACAATTACGCAAAATACAGCTGGCGTAACTTTTACGGAGAAACAACATAACGTAGCCAAAGAGATTTCTTATACAGTCAATGTGCCCGCCAATACGCAAGCTTATTTGAGTTTATTCCCAACGGATTTTGCTCAATTGGAAAGTTCCACTGCGACGGTCACCGTGAACGGCTCAAGTCAGCAATCACAAATTGGCATTACTGGCCAATATTATAATTTAGGCTACTATCCAAAAGATACAACTGTTAACTTCAAAGTAAGTTTTTATGGAACCAAAGCAGTAAGTTTTGTTCAGCCGCAAGTAGTTGGCTTAAATACCAATGCATTTGAAAAAGCCATTTCCGCCGTGCAAGAAAAAGGCGTTGATTTAACCACTGGCAAACGCTCTGCTTCAGGTACCTTTACCGCCGACAAAGATCAAGTACTCGTCACTACAATTCCTTATGACAAAGGTTGGCGTGTCAAAATTGATGGCAAAAAAGTTACCCCAAAAGCCTTTAAAGATGCCTTTCTAAGCGTTCCTGTCAGCGCTGGAACCCATACTATTCAGTTCTCTTATTTACCAGAAGGATTGATTCCTGGCATCGTGTTATTCGTTCTATGTACTGGTGGTTTCGTTGCCTACGTAACCTTGATTCCTGCTAGACGAAACCGTAAAAAAGAAGACAAATAAAAAATCTTTCACAAAAAACTAAGGGTTATTATTAAAATGACTCTTTATCAATAAGGTCTGATGAGTTGTGAAAAACAAAATCTGAGACAGAATGGGATTCATTCTGTCTCAGATTTTTTTGTTATAAATGATTTAGTCAGTTAAAATAGATATTCGTTTATTCTATGAAATATCTATGCTTTTTCAACTTTTTAATTTCAAATTGCTAATTTTATCCAACAAGACAAACATTAATTTGATTTTTTTATGTAATTCCTATGATTTCCATTTAAACTACTAATGACACTATATTAAATAAAAGCAACCATAATTTACCAAAAAACAACAATTTAGTTGCTTTTACATCTTTGGTATTACTGTAAAATAGCAATAAAAAGATTATCACTTCAATAGAAGAAGTACTAATTGATAACGGTAATCTATCAATTGTTACTATTTCAGATATAAAAAGAACAAGAAGATTAACTACGCTTACTGACAATAGCAGACTTATAAATATATCTTGATTATAATTTTTTTTAAACCCAAAAATAAGTAAAACAATTTTCAAAATTATGAACGTAACAAAAAAGATACACAAATTAGCGATTATAACAATAACTATCATAAAAAAATTAAATTCTCCGTTTGAAATATTTAATAGTTTTGACGACTCTTCAATCATTTTTAATAGCTTATTATCTTTTTCTGTAAGAGTAAAAAATAAAAAAATATTTGAAACAAGGTACGGTATAAAAAATGTAAGTATCGACCAGTTCCACTTCTTCGTATTCAATTGGCTCACCTACCTCATCTAAGTTTATAGCAAAATAGTTATATTCTGATTCGTTATGTAAAACTAAAATAATTAAATGCACCTACTGCTTCCAATCGCATTCCTAGTGAGGCATTTTCTACCAAAATGGCTAATTATTTATAATCATTGTAAAACATCTTGATTAATTCTAATTTTGATTTAGTTCACCCTAGTCCATGAATTTGAATAAAACAGCTCGACATTTTTACATTACAGGCCATTATGATAGTGTTCTAAACAATATTCAATTACATACTTAGCCAAATTATTCACTTGAATACTTAACTTCTGGTCTTATAAAATTATGTTCTTTCTGTTTATCGGCCTTACTAATCTCAAAATTTTACGTTAAATATCGACATAACGAGATTCCATATTAAAAGATAAACAACCGCCACTCTAATTAAATTCTAATAAGACACAAACTTAATGTCAACCATTCTTTAATAAAAAATATATTCTTTGATTAATAATTTGTGATAAATAAAAAAGTTAGACCAAAGTCTAACTTTTTTATTTATATTAGAGTTAAATTTCAGTCATTGCTTCTTCCACAAGCGAAACACTTTGATGTCTTCCTTTCGTAATCAACAAGGAAAGTTGCACAAAAGCAAAGAGTACACTGGTCCGCTTAGGATAAGCAAAATAACGTGGTTGCCAACTAGTGACATATTGTTCTTTGCGCTTGCGTGTATCTTGAAACGCATAAATTTGATAACTATACTTGTAAAAAATATTAACAAAGCGTTCTTTTAAGAAAGAGTACTTGCTCTCCCCTACGTTAGCCAACGGCGCCATCCCAATATCAATTAATTGATAGCCCTGCTGTTGATAGGTTTCAATAAAATGAGTGAACAAATATTCTCTAGTAAAAGCAGGTGCTTCTGAACGAATACGTAACAAATCATACGAAATACTTTTGCCTTTTTCCATTTCTTTTCCAGTAATGAAACCGATGACCGTTTGTTTCTGTCTCACCAAGCCCACGCTACTGCATTTCAAGTACTCGGGATCCAACCGTCCACCAATAAAGTAGCGCTCTTTTTGATTCCGTGACCAGTCCGCAGAAACTCGTTCTAACTCTTGATATAAGGCATCACTAATCGTTTCGGGATAAAATTCAAACTGAAAATCCGCTGCTTCCGCTGCTATTTTTTCAGTCACTGTTTCCGTCCAGGCTGTTTGATTCACTGTTGACGGCTCATCAAATTGAATCAAGCCTTCTTCCCCAACTTTCATAAATTCAAAGCCGCAATCGTGAAGATTCATAACATATTCTTCCGAAATACGATAAAAAACTAATTGATAGCCTAACAAATCAGCTTGATCCATAAACGCCAGTGTCGCCGCTGTCCATTTCTCTCGTTGCCCAATCGGATCCGCCAAGACAAAGCATTTATTAAACTTCATTTGAAACCCAAAAAGTACTTGATCTTCGCCTTCTTCTTGGTAATAAAAATGACCATAATCCTTTAAATACAAAAATTGACTGCCTTCGTTGCCACCAAATTTTTCCAAAAAGCGTGTCAACCGCGCTTCCTCAAACCCCTCACCTAAAGTAACAGTTGTTTCGGCTAAATATTGATACAAAAAGAATAAACCAATCAAGGAAATACTTAAACCAATCAATCCGTTAAACCAAACATCATCTGACGGAAACAACAAAAAGTGATTGATAACTTGATTGCCACCAGCTGGTCGTGCGGCGTAATAGCCAGCAACCGCATAACCGATAAACAAGCAGCCAAACAAAATACTATCTACCGTTAAAGCGCCCCATGAATAAACAAACTTTTCACGATAAAATTCTTTACGAGCCAAAATAACCGCCAATAAAATAACGGCATAAACAGCAATTAACTGCCACGAAGTCGTTCGTGCCACCGTATTTACAATACAAAATCCTAGTAAAATAATTGTAGGCCAATAAGCTTTTTTCACTTTCATAGAAATGCCTCGAGCTAAACCTAATAACAAGAATCCTACAAATAAATTCAATGTTTGATCTAAAAAATTAAAAGAAAAGGGAAGTAACACTTGGAATAAACGACTGACATTCGACAAATTCGTCACAGTCGACAATAGAACCATCATAATTCCTGCAAAATATAACGCCGCCACCAAAATAAAATGCGCCACTTTTTGTGAAAATAACCGAGGTAAATTATCAAAAAATTGATTGACTTTCATGCCTGCTTGTTGCAAGAACAAAATAACTCCTGTCATAAAAGGCGTCACATAATAAAACAAACGATAATACAACAACCAGACGACCGCTTGTGATCGATCAATCCCTAATTGTGATAAGCCCAAAATCATTAAGACATCAAACGTTCCCATACCACCAGGAACCATGGTTAACATACCGATTAACGTAGCGATAACAAACATTGGGTAAACAGAAACCATCGAAACTGGCACCTGCATCAAGCGACCTATCATCAAGAAAGCAAACATCCCACCTAGCCATTGACCTAATGAAGCGCCGAATAATAGGAGCACCGCTTTTGGAAAAAATGTTTTAAACAATGTTCGCCGTTTTAAGTACGTGAAAAACCAGAGCGCTGGCGCAATCAGGCTGCCCAATAATAACCAAACCCAATATTCACGAAAAACATTTTGGGTTCGAATAAAAAATAAATCAACAAACGCCACAAAAGATAAAATAGATAACCCTGAAATCAAGAACAGAGCAACTTTTGAGACCGTTGCTACAACCTTGCCCCGTGGTACATCTTTTCCGTAAAAATTAATCCGTAGCGTTGCACCAACCACGCCGCCAAAACCCGCTAAGTTATTAATGGTATTGGTGACCCAAGCCGAAGTTAACCAATCCATTCGTTTCATTGGTGGCTTACCTTCTTTTTCCAATAACTTAACGACTACATAGTCATAAAGGAGCATCGGAATAACCCCTAATAGTCCTGCCAAGACCATACCAATTAAACGCCCCGTACTTTGTTGTTCCATCGTGGAAAAAATATCCGCCCAGGTCATGCCTTGAGCGATATGTGTCACTTGGTTAGCCACGAAAACTAATACAGAACCAAGAAAAATTAGTTTCAATAATAAACTGTGTTCTTTCAACCACTGCGTTAGTTGGCTAATATTTTTTTTCATCTTATAGCCTCTTTCATATCTCTTTTCTATTCATTTAACTTTCGTTTTATCGATTTTCTTCCATGGTAGCCTATTTGCTGAAAATTTTCCAGCACGGCTAGACATTTTAGCTGAATCGTATTGTTTTATTGAAAAAAAAAGAGTGAGAAAAAAATCTAAGACGATTTTTTTCTCACTCTTTTAACTGTATTTTTTACGCCACTACTTCTGCGATAATCTCAATCTCCACCAACACATCCATCGGTAATTTAGAGATTTCAATCGTTGTGCGTGCAGGATATTCCGCACTAAAATACTCAGCATAGACTTCATTGAATGCCGTGAAATCTGCCATATTTTGTAAATAGCATGTCGTTTTGACTACATGAGCAAAATCACTACCAGCTTCTGTTAAAATCCCTTGAATATTTTTCAGTACCTGATTGGTTTGTTCTTTAATCGTTGTACCAACCACCTTGCCTGTTTCAGGATCCAGTGGAATCTGACCAGAAGTAATCAATAAACCATTCACAATTTTTGCTTGTGAATATGGCCCAATTGCTTGTGGTGCTTGCTTTGTTTTAATTGTTTTCATTTCTTTTCCCCCAGTAAATGACAAGTTGTTACTTTTTGTTATTTTATTTGTTTCTATTTTTCCATTGTACTGCAACCAATTTCGGAATGCTATCTTTTCTCAATTATTCCCAAGCGCTGATGCTGTGCCATCCTTTTGTAAAACAACTTCAAAACCTTGGCGCATCCTTTCAAGTCCCTCGTGTAGTTTTGCTTGCGAACAGCCAATATTTAACCGTAAAAATCGTTGTCCATTACCGCCATAAATCGAGCCGTCCATAATGGCGACTTTCCCCACAGAAACTAAAGCCTCTTGTAAGCGGGCCACATCTGGAACTGCCGCTGATACATCCAACCACATTAAGTAAGTTGCCTCCAGCTCCGTCACTTTAATTTTTGGCAAATATGTCTGTAAAAAATCTTTCACGTAACGTTGGTTCTCCGCTAAATAATCATTCAACTCGTCAACCCAAGTACCACATTTTTGATAGGCCGTCATGGTTGCTAGCATTCCCAAAATACTTGTTGATGATAGACCATCGGCGTTTTTTAATTTGAGCTGAAAAGCGTCACGCAATTCGTTATCTGGAATTAAGGCGTAAGCAAAAATCAGCCCTGGAAAATTAAAGGTTTTCGTGCCACTGGTAATAATGGCAGATTTTTTATAATCAAATTGCGTAATTGGTCGATGAACATGGCCTTTATTAACGATATCCATATGAATTTCATCAGAAAGTAAAAACACATCATACTGTTGACACAATGAAACCATTCGCTCTAATTCCCATTGCTCCCAAACACGTCCTGTTGGATTATGCGGGGAACATAAAAGCAAACAGCGATTTTCTGGTTGCGCTAGTTTTTTTTCTAAATCAATAAAATCAATGCTGTAGCGCTTCTCTTGATAAAGCAGTTCATTCGCCACTACTTGCCGCTTATTTTCCTGAATAACTTTAAAAAATGCATCATAGGCAGGTGTTTGTAAAATAATGCCCTCCCCTTCGTTAGTCAATAATTGAATCAAAGCAGAAATACCATAGATAACAGTCGGGGTATACATAATCCAGTGTTCTTCAATCTTCGTCTGGAATCTTGTCTGGTACCACGTTTGAATTGCTTCTTTTAATTGCGGATGGTTCCACCTCGTATAGCCAAATAAGGGATGTTTCAAACGCTCCTGTAATGTTGCCAGAACTGCCTCTGGCACAGCAAAATCCGTATCGGAAATAGTGAATGGAAGCAAGTCCGCTTCCCCAAATCGGTCTTCTACAAAATCCCACTGTGTACAATACGTTCCTCGTCGATCAATTGCTTTATCAAACGACACACTCTTCACCTTCTGTCTTTTTTCTAACCTAAAATCATCTCTAATTGATTACGGACCGTTGTCACTTTGGTTCCGATAATCACTTGTACATTCTGCGCATCTAAATGCACGACACCTAAAGCCCCTAATTGCTTTAATTTGTCATCATCTACTTTATTAGCATCTGCTAACACTAAACGTAAACGCGTAATGCAATTATCAATAGCTTGAATATTCTCTTGCCCACCCAAAGCCGCTAAAATCCCAGGCGCATCATAGCCACCCGTTTTCTTATATTGAACTTCTTGATCGGTATATTCAGTCTCATCTAAGACCTTGTCTCGTCCAGGTGTTTTTAAATCAAAGGTTACAATGACTGTTTTAAAGACGAAATAATAAACAACAAACCAGATAGCGCCGACAATGAGAACCCACCACCATTTTGTATAAGTTCCTTGTAACAAGCCAAAAATAACAAAGTCCAGTAGCCCGCCATCAGTGTTCCCAATCACAACACCTAATAAAGCCATTACCATGAAACCTAGACCAGTCATAATGACATGAAACAGCCATAATAATGGACTAATAAATAAGAATAAAAATTCAATTGGTTCTGTAATGCCAGTGATAGCCGTAGCAATTACACCCGAAAGGAGTAAGCCTTTAATCTTATGTCGATTCGCCGGAGCTGCAGTATGATACATCGCAAGTGCCGCCGCTGGTAAGCCAAAAATAAAGGTCGGCATTTTCCCTTGTGACAAGAAAGCTGTTGCGCTTGGTGAAATCGGTAAATTATTTTGCAATTCTGCATAGAAAATATTTAACGCACCAAACACTTCTTTGCCAGCCACCACCGCTGAACCCCCTGCTTCAGTAAAACGAATCATGGAAACCAAAATATGATGCAACCCAAACGGTAACAGTAGACGTTCCCCTGACCCAAACAGAAAAGGCCCAAAAATACCAGAACGTTGGATAAGTTGGCCAATCGCCATAATCATTAGCGCGAAAAGTGGCCAAACTAACGGAATTACTAAGCCCACGAATGCCATCACTAATGAAGTAATAATTGGCACAAACCGTGCGCCAGAAAAGAAGGCAAAACTATCTGGTAGTTGCACCGTATAAAATCGATTATGCAACTTATAGACAATAAGCCCAGCGATAATTCCACCAAGAACGCCCATTTCAATCGTTTGAATCCCAAAAACCATTCCTTGGCCGGCTTCCCGCAACTGCTCAGGATCCACGAGGCGATTCGTCTGCACTAAATAGAAATTAATCGCTAAATTCATCACCGTATAGCCTACGAAACCTGAAAACGCAGCAATTCCTTTTTCTTTCCGAACTAACCCCAACGGAATGGCCATTGCAAACATGACAGGTAAATAGGCAAACGCAAAACCACCAATTGTCGACATAAATTGGAAAATAATTTTTACTGCGGGCTTTCCTAAAAACGGGACCGTTTCAATCATTGATTCACTGGAAAAAGAACTTCCTAATCCCAACAAAATCCCCATAAAAGCTAATAAAGCCACTGGCAACATAAACGTTTTGCCTAATCCTTGGAAAAACTCCCAGAAAGTCGCTTTCTTTTTCTTTACTGCCATTTCTTAACTCCTCCATTCATTCTTTACAAAGCTAAAAATGATTGCGTTTACATTCATTGCCCTCATTATAACTAGCCCAAAACAAAGAAAAAAGAGGCTACACTCTTTCTGTATCCCCTTACATCATTTAGTATGGTGTTGCATAAAATTACCGCGGCTGCTTTGCCTCTGCATACATTAATAAAACCGTATCGAACAAACAAATGACAGCAATTCTTGAACTTAAATCTACGCGCTGATGATAACGTGTCGTCCCTTTGGCAAATAACGTCGTCGTCGACAATTTTTCCAAGGTGCTTCCTTTAGTCGAAATCAAACTAATCATCGGCACTTGCTGTTCCTGCGCTACACGTGCATACGCTAAAATCCCTTTAGTTTCTCCTGTATAACTGACAAAAATGGCTAAATCCTGTCCGTCCAGATTCTTAACTGCTGCCGCTTGTTCATCCCAATCAGATCGTGCATAGGCTTTTTTTCCTAAAAATGTTAGCTTTCGTGCAAAATCAGTACAAATAGGAAAACTGCCACCAACACCGAACACTTCAATCGTATTCGCACGCTCAATCATTTTAAGCATTTCCGCGACTTTGGCTTCATCCATTTGTTGAAAACTAACTTGCACATTGGCAATCAACTGTTGCGTAATAGCTTGAAAACTACGACTATCGCTTTCTGTGCTCTCGCTCTGCACCGATTGGACGATTGCGTATTTTAATTCTTGGAAGCCTCGATAACCTAAGTGTTTTGCTGTCCGAGAAATAGTGGCTGTTGAGACAAACAACGCCTGCGCCACCTCATAAATGGTTTGTGAACTAATTTCCGTCATATGCGTCAAAATATAATCCAGTACTTGATTTTCAATTTTACTTAAATGATTTCGTTTCTTTTCTAACAAAGCGATTAATCCCTCAGTCGACATCCAATCCCTCACTTTAAATCCTTTTTTATAATTATACACCAGAATATTCTGATTATTTCAATAAGAAAGTCCAAAATAACCAACAGCGGCTCCATCATTCGCCAGAGAAAAAAATCAGCCTTCCGATGGAGGTGTTTGTTGCGCTTTCTTGCTATACTCTGTATATAGAAAACAGGAAAAATTTGGAGGTAGTACGTATGAATAATCAACGACCAATGTTTATAAATATTCTTTTAGTGGTCCTTTTATTTTTAGTTGTCGGTTCACTCTTTAGTGCCGTTGTCGGTATCGTGGGAAGCTTATTGTGGCTAGCAGTAAAAATTTTAGTTCCCGTAGCGATTATCGTGTGGCTTGTTCGAACAATTTCGGGAAATAATGGCAACTGCCGCCGTCGTTATTAAAAAAAAACAGGTTTTCCTTTTCGGAAAACCTGTTTTTTTTACTTCTTTTATCTAAAAGCATATACAATATTGCTAATACCAAACATCATAAAGTAGAAGCCAACTAAGAAGCTTAGAGTTAATGCTGAAGACAATGGATTAAATAATAACATTACACCTAAGATAATCCCTAAAACGTCAACAATTAATGTGAACCAGAAGTAACCTGTGCTTACTCGTTTAGCAAAATCTAAAGTAAATAAGCCGAAAATTGAGTCGAATAAAAACCAAATTGCAAAAACAAATGGTAACACAGCGACACCAATATTTAAGTTAAACAATAAGTAAACACCAATTAGGATATCAATAATCCCTAAGATGATTGGTGCATAAGCTTTGTAGCCTAGCAATTCTTTCATACGATTACGTACAAAAATTTCGAAAATCCCTTTAATAATAGCAAAAATCGCAAAAACCATCACAATGGCAATTAAATTACCGGCAGGATTTTGGAAAGAAATTAATGCAGTCAGAACAAATAGAATTCCTAATACTAATGAACCCCAGTCCATTCCATGATGTTGTCGTTGTTCCATGACACTCACTCCTCTATAAAATAATTTATTACACTTATTATGTTACTACTATTTTACAAGGTGTCAAATATTTTCATCGTGCTTTCTGAAAACCATTTCAATGATAACTCCATTAAAAACAACGTATCACTTGATTGTCTCTTTTTTGGTGCACAATTGTGCCTTTTTTGTATAAATAAGTCCCTCGTTTTCTCACAAAAAAACCGCTACTTTTTCATCTAGTTTATAAAAAAGTAACAGTTATAAATTATTTTTTCTTTTTCCCAATCGAGAGAATCCCTCTTTTTATGACATCAAAGAAACTCAAAGATTGGACCATATGATCTGGGTCAACATATTCACGAATAGCTCGTAACACTCGCTTCGGCTCTTTTGAAGCAAACGTATACGTCCCATTTTTCTTGGTTTGAATCGCATAACGAGGAATCCATTTTCCTTTGAACATTACTGAAGCCAACACGTAATCGACTTCTTCCCACGGAATTTGGATAAACTTACGTGGATCTTTGGCATGGTAAAATTCAAACCCGCGGTCACCTATCATAATTTGTCCATAATCTGTTAATCCTGTAAATGCCGTCGCATCTATAACTAAATCAACTTTTGTGTTTAATGATTGTACCATGTTATCTGCTCCATTTCATTCGACTAATTCCTCTTTATTATACGTTTCTTTCCTGATCGAAACAAACAAAATTACATCTTTGTTTAAAAAAGCGGAAGAAAAGTTTCTCGACTTCTCTTCCGCTTTTTTTGATTAGAAGTAATAAACTTACCTCGTCATTCTTATAATAAGCCGATTAAGTGGCCGACAACGCCGACTACGAATAAACCAAGAATGATAACGATTGGGCTAACTTTTTTCTTCAATAACCACATACATAAGAATGTAAGTAGTAATGGTGCTAGACCTGGAATCAATTGATCTAAGTTATCTTGTAAAGTAGTAACTTTCGTTGGTGAAAGCGCCAAGCCTTGGTTCACTTGTTCAAAGGCTTTATGCATTCCTTCACCGCCAGCAGGAAGTTTATCCCACTCGATATAAGCACCTTTGTCTAACTTAACTTGTGAGACAATTGGTAAGAACTTAATCGATACCCAACGTTGAACTAATGCGGCCAGTACGAACATCCCTAAAATAGAAGCACCTTTTGTAATATCTTGTAGTAAACCACCTGAAAGGTCATCAGTAATTTTAGAACCTGCTTTGTAACCAAACTCTTGTGTATACCACATGAATGACCAACGAATTAAGTTCCAAGCAACGAAGAATAAGATTGGGCCTAAGATGTTACCACCCATTGCTAAGGAAGCACCTAAAGCGCCTAACATTGGACGAACAGTAAACCAGAAAACTGGGTCACCAACACCGGCTAAAGGACCCATCATCCCAACTTTAACCCCTTGAATCGCTACGTCATCAACTGGTGCGCCATTGGCACGTTCTTCTTCCAAAGCTAATGTTACACCAAGGATTGGTGAGGCAATGTATGGGTGTGTATTAAAGAACTCTAAGTGACGTTTTAACGCCGCTGAACGTTCTTCTTTCGTTTTATATAATTTTTTGATTGCTGGAATCATTGAGAATGCCCAGCCGCCGTTTTGCATACGTTCATAGTTCCAAGAACCTTGGATAAATGTTGAACGCCAAGCTACAGCTAAACGATCTTTTTTAGTTAATTGAATTTTTTCTGCCATTTTCTTTGCTCCTCCTTCAGAATTAGTAGTCGTTTAAAATATCGCCTAATGGGTCGCCAGAGTTGCCTCCGCCATTTGAGTTAGAAGAACCGCCCATTTTAGATAAGTTCAAGTAAATAAGAGCTAAAGCGACACCTAAAGCACCTAATGCGATTAATGTTAATTGAGAAATCGCTGCGACTACGAAACCGATAATGAAGAATGGCCATACTTCTTTTGTTGCCATCATGTTGATTACTAATGCATAACCTACGGCAACGACCATACCACCACCGATAGCCATACCATCAGTTAACCAAGCTGGCATTGATTCTAAGAAATTACGAACAGTGTCAGCAGGAATGAATAGTAACGCACCTGCTGGAATCGCAATACGAATACCTTGTAAACATACAGCGAAAATGTGTAACATTTCAACTTGTTTAATGTTGCCTTTTTCAGCAGCCGCATCCATCATGTGAACGATTGGAACCGCAACTGTCCGAACGATCATTGTTAAGAACAAACCTGCAACCGCTAAAGGAACTGCGATGGCAATCGCTGAAGGAACACCTTTAACACCTTGGCCACCTAAAACTAAAATAATTGCTGAGGCAACAGATGCTAAAGCGGCATCCGGCGCAACGGCAGCCCCGATGTTCGCCCAACCTAACGCGATCATTTGTAAAGTACCACCTAAAACAATTCCGGCTTCTAAATTACCAGTAACTAATCCGATTAATGTACATGCTACTAACGGTTGGTGGAATTGGAACTCATCCAAAATCCCTTCCATACCAGCTAGAAAGGCAACGAGTAAAACTAAAATAATTGATATAACAGACATGATAAGCCTCCTATTTTGATTTGTATTTGGCGAGTTACGCGTTTGCTAACTCATTTTTTGCTTTTTTCAAAATTTCGTCCATATTCGCTTTTGAATCATTTGGCACTTTACGCACATCAAATTTGATGCCTTTGGCTTTTAATTCATCAAACGTATCAACGTCTTCTTGACCCATTGATAATACTTTGCTTACAACGACTTTTCCAACAGAGTGAGCCATTGAACCAACGTTTACTTCTGGGATTTCTACGCCGCCTTCAACCACTTTTAAGACGTCTTCAGGATTTTCAAATAATAATAATGCTTTTGTATTGCCAAAACGTGGATCTTTCGCTACTTCAATCATTTTACTGATTGGAATAACATTGGCTTTTACTCCTGGAGGAGCTGCTTGTTCGATTAATTTCTTACGTAAGTCATCTTTTGCAACGGCATCAGAAACAACAATAATTCTGTTTGGTTGTGTTGCTTTTGTCCAAGCTGTTGCTACTTGACCATGTAATAAACGTGAATCAATACGTGCTAGCACAAATTTAATTTTGCCATCGCCAACAACTGTACCTGGTGGTAACGAACCTTTTGGCTGTGCATCTTCTGTCGCAGCAGCTTTTGGTGCTTCTGCTGGTTGTAACTCTTCTGGTTTAACTTTGACACCATCTTTTGCTGTTTCAAGAATGTGTGTCGCAATTTCTTGTGCTGATTCCATAGAGAAACGAGAAGCATATGCTTCAATAACCATTGGTAAGTTCATACCTGCAACGATTGCCCATTTGTCTTTATGATCTTCTAACAATGAGTTCGCTTGGTTAAATGGTGTTCCTCCCCATAGGTCAACTAAAAATAGTACTTCGTCTTGATTGTCAAACGATGCAATGGCTTCTTGCATTTTTGCTTTTACATCATCGGGACCTTCGCTAGGCATTAACGTAACTGCTTTTACATTTTCTTGTTCGCCAAAGATCATTGCACCAGATTGCAAGATCCCTTCAGCAAATTCACCGTGACTTGCTAGGATAATTCCTACCATTTTTATACCTCCTGTATAATTGATGTTTTTTTTCATGGTTGTACTGCTAAACGCTTTCACTTTTTGAAAAAAATCAGATAAATCAGATTCTGACAAAAATAAATGAAAAAATTTCAATAGTTCTTGATTTTTTTCAACATCAGCACTTGCCTTTATCAATACAGTTCATGAAGCAATGATGTTGGTCCTAGGCCACCACATCCTTTCAATGTCTTTCGTCTGTAAAAATGAACGTCAGCTGGCGTTATTTTCTTTGCTACGCTCTTTTTTCAGTAAATCCATCAAATTCACTTGGCTGTCTGCTGCGACTTTTCGAATTTCCAATTCAATACCTTGTTCATTTAAAAACAGAAATGCTTTTAAATCGTTGGCATCCACTGCGACTGCATTCGTAATCATTCGCTTGCCTGTACTGAAACTCATTCCGCCAATATTCACAGAAGTTAGTTGTACACCGCCTTCGACCACTCGTTTCACGTCCAAAGGATTAGTGAATAACAACATGGCTCGAAACGAATCAAAACGAGGATCAGGGTAAACATCAATCATTTTTTGAACAGTGATGACATTTACTTTGACACCAGGTGGAGCAGCTTGAACTAACAAGGCTTTTCTCAAATTGTCATGAGCAACGGAATCACTAACCACTAAAATGCGATTAATGTTCGTCAATTTTGCCCAAACAGTTGCTACTTGGCCATGAATTAATCGATCATCAATTCGAGCTAAACGAATATCCATTACCATCGGGAATGCTCCTTTAAATTCATTTTTAAAGGTTAGGACCTTTGTCTTTTTACTTAAAAATTTTAGGTAAAAAGGGACACCTTATTATAAGCAAGTTTCGTGCCAACTTTAGTGTATCGGTTTGAAACCTAGAAAATTATAGGTTTTTTTAAGAAAATCAAAAAATCGATACACTAATAAATAGTGTATCGATTTTTCTGTATTAATCTAGTGTATCAATTTCGGTGATTTTATCTTCGATACACTGGGCATTTTTGACTAACTGTGCGATAAAATAAACTTCTTCTGCTGGAATATCCATATTAAGAGCTTCTTCCATAGTCTCAATTGAGGCCACAATCACTGGATAAATTGGCTCTTGAACCAATCGACCAAGTTCCTTTTCTGAAACCGTCAGTGTATCATTCCGTAAAATACGCTCCAACATGCCCGATGTGTGCATAATCAAATTGATGTAAAATGTGTACTCTTCTGGCATCGCTAATTGGGTTTGGATATTTTTAGCGAATGACCACAACAGATCAATGATTTTTTTTCCATTAATGAAAGTGAAACTTTGCTCCATATATTTGAGACAAATTTCTTTTGCTGCCGCTTCGTCCAACGGCTTATTCATTACTTCTTCTTTCCGCTCTGCTAGTAATTGCTGAATAATTTTTTCTGCTTCACCGGAAAAGAAATTTTCCATGGAAATATAAGGAACTCCAATTTTGGGATTGGTAATCCCAGTTGTCGCAATAATTTCATAGTCTTCTTGAATTTTAGGCAAGACTTCTTTCATATTTACAATGGACAAAGGAATCACTTCTAAATGCCAGTCTATTTGTGGCAAGACAGCTTCCTCAATAAGCTCTTTCATTCGGCGCGCAGTTCCTTCTCCAGAAGCGCAGATAGCAATAATTGCTCTTGTTTTCCAATTTTCAATGATTTGTTTCGTTTCACTTTGGCGAATATCGGCATAGCCATGAAAGTTTTTTAAAGACTCGTGAAGTGTTTCCAATTGCGTATCAATTAATGCGGTTTTGCGGGCCGCTTCAAGAACAATTGGCGTGGTCACCATGTCTACTGTCCGCACATCAATGCCTGTCTGGCGTACAATTTCTTCTGAAAACGTACTTAATGAACCCATATCCACCAATAATAGTACGCCATTCTCTTCATTCACTTCACCAACTGCTTCAACGATTTTACGCAAAGCTTCTTTCGGTGGCATATCTAAAGGCATATCCACAGCCTTCAAATTATCAACATTTAACAATTGAGAAACCACTTGTACCATACTGCTAGCGGTGCTATTTCCGTGCGCAGCCACGACAATGCCAATCCGGCCAGCCTCAGGATTTTCTCTTAAAGAAATGAGCAAAACAGCTAAATAGTAACTTTCAGATTCAGGAATCTCCATCTGATAACTACTTTCAATAATATTTTTAATTTCTTTTGCTGTTTCAAACTCTGTTGGATAATCTAAAACCATATTTCGAATACTTTCATTTAAAGGATGCTTAGGATCTTTACCTAATTGGATGCGTTTCAAGAAAGAACTAATGTGTAAACTCATTGCATAAATAAAGTTGGGTTGAAACGAATACGATAACCGCTTCGCTGCAAAATTATAAATTTTCTTAGTGACATCAATAATTCGTTGGTCCACAATTTCGGCCAATTTATTTTCTGTATCAAAGGTGAATCCATAATCTTTGTAGAAAGATTTTAAATGAACATTGATATCCGTTGTAATAAAATTATTAATTAGTTCTTGGTCCAAGCCGTCTGCTTTTAAGAGAGCCGCTTTATCTCCAATAATCTCATATAGATTGTAAGGCAATTCATAGGCATCTGACTGAATAGCTACTAAAGATTCATTTGGTGATACCACTAATTGCGGTTCCAAATATTTCGATAACTCCGACAATACTTCTCGATTACTGGCAAGTTGCATAATGCCTTCTTTAATATTGTCCGTTAATTCGTCCATCGTAATCATTAATTCCTCTTGTTCCATCTGATTAAGGAACCCTCGCGCAGTCACAAGTTGCACATTCGATTTTAGCTGACCGACATTTCCATAAGAAACACTTCCAATTAACGCTTTGACCACATCTTCTGACAAAGAGATTCGCCGTTGAATCCGCGCTGCTTCCATTGAAACCATCACTTTTAGGAGGTCAATTTTTTCTTTCGCAGGACGGTCACTAAAGTTCGGTAATTGAATGATAATCGGAATGCGTCGCACAAAAGTATTCAATAAAGAAGAAGTAGGATTCTCCGTCGTAGCACAAATAATCCGAACATCCGCATGATGTGATTTCACTGTTTCACCTAAACGCGCGTACACGCCGTGATCCATAAAATAAAAAATCATTTCTTGTCCTTCGGGTGGTAACCGATGTACTTCATCTAAAAACAGAATGCTGCCATCTGCTTCATCAATAATCCCTTCTTTCGCTTTCGTAGCGCCTGTGAAGGCCCCTTCTACATACCCAAATAAATGCGACATCAAAAGTTCTGGATTATGCGCATAGTCTGCACAGTTAAACACCACAAACTCTTTTTCTTTGGCCACAATTTGGTTCAGCTTCGCAAATTGAAACATGGCATGAGCAAAATAAGTTTTCCCAGAACCTGTTGGTCCAGTAATTAAACAATTCAAGCCTTTTGGCGGATATAAAATCGCTGCTTTGGCTTGTTCCACCGGCGTTTTCATGCTTCCAGCTGAACCGATAATTTTTTTGAAAATATCTTCAACTTCTGGGGTTTTACTTGTCGTGACTACTGGTTCAACCAATGGTTCGATAAAAGTTTTTGTGGAGTGATCCATTGATTTTTCCCGATAACTTTTAACTGGCTTGGTTAATGGTCGATGCTGAAACGCCACCTGCGCGACATATTTTACTGGTCGACCAGATAATTTTTTCAAGCGCCCTTCACGAACCAGTTGATTCAAATCTTTACTAGCATTGGTCCGCTGAATGTTTAAACGTTCTGAAATTTCTTGTGTCGTGACTCCCGCATCACTTGTTAAGGTCATTGGCGTTAAATTCTTCGTTTGCTCTTTAACATATTGATAGATTTTTTCAATCCGCTTCATTTTTGATGGCTCCTTTAATCGATACACTAATTAATTTACATGATACAGTGTATCATTAAAAAAATACACTAAAAACCCTTTCATGAAAAAAAATTCTGTTTCACATGAAACATTTTAAAAAAACGCCTTTTTTTCTACAAAAAACCCACCTTTTTATTCGTTTCTGTAAAAAGATTGAAACTCCTTGAAAAAAGGTTCTGTAGCCGATATAATGCAGAGAGGTTCAAGAATATATTAAAAGCGAGGAAAACAATTGATTACTGTTAATGATGTAAGTTTACAATTTCCAGATCGTAAACTTTTTGAAGAAGTGAATATTAAATTTACTCCTGGCAACTGTTACGGCTTAATCGGCGCAAACGGTGCAGGAAAATCAACGTTTCTTAAAATTTTATCAGGTGAGATTCAACCGACAACTGGCGTGGTTTCAATGGGTCCTAATGAGCGACTAGCAACGCTGAAACAAAATCACTTTGACTACGAAGACTACACTGTTTTAGAAACTGTAATTATGGGACATAAACGTCTTTACGAAGTAATGAAAGAAAAAGATGCTATCTATATGAAAGAAGATTTTTCAGATGAAGATGGGATTCGTGCCGCAGAACTAGAAGGCGAATTTGCTGAACTTGACGGTTGGGAAGCAGAGCCTGAGGCAGCTGTTTTACTCCAAGGGCTAAACATTCCAGAAGAATTACATGATCAAAAAATGAGCGAATTAACAGCTGGTCAAAAAGTCAAAGTATTATTAGCTCAATCTCTTTTTGGTAAACCAGATGTCTTACTATTAGACGAGCCGACAAATGGTTTAGACACCCGCTCAATCAATTGGTTAGAAGAATTTTTAATCAACTTTGAAAATACCGTTATCGTGGTTTCCCATGACCGTCATTTCCTAAACAAAGTCTGCACTCACATGGCAGATTTAGACTTTAGTAAAATCAAACTTTACGTTGGTAACTATGATTTCTGGTTGGAATCAAGCCAACTAGCGACAAAATTGCAAGCACAATCTAATGCCAAAAAAGAAGAACAAATCAAAGAATTACAAGACTTTATCGCTCGTTTTAGCGCCAATGCCTCAAAATCAAAACAAGCAACGTCTCGTAAAAAAATGTTAGATAAAATTACCTTAGATGACATTCAACCTTCCTCTCGTCGTTATCCATTCGTTGGTTTTACACCAGAACGTGAAATCGGCAATGACTTATTACAAGTTGAAAATGTCTCTGTAACGATTGATGGCAAAAAAATCTTAGATAATATCTCGTTCAACTTAACAAAAGATGATAAAGTGGCATTCATCGCTGACTCAGATATTACAACGACTACGTTATTCAAAGTGATTATGGGCGAAATTACTCCCGATACAGGTTCTGTTCGTTGGGGCGTTACAACTAGCCAAGCTTATTTACCAAAAGACAACAGCAAAGACTTTGAAGAGCCATTAACCATTTTAGATTGGTTACGTCAATTTGCTGGTAAAGAAGAAGATGACAATACGTTCTTACGTAGTTTCTTAGGTCGGATGTTATTCTCTGGTGAAGAGGTACTAAAACCAGTCAATGTTCTTTCCGGAGGCGAAAAAGTGCGTGTCATGCTTTCAAAATTAATGCTTTCCAAAGCCAATGTCTTAGTTTTAGATGATCCAACGAATCACTTAGACTTAGAATCAATCACTGCGTTAAATGATGGGTTGATGGCTTTCACTGGTTCAATTCTTTTTGCTTCACATGACCACCAATTTATCCAAACATTAGCGAACCGAATTATTGCTGTTTCTGATAAAGGGGTCATTGATCGGGCAGAAACAACCTATGACGAATTCTTGGAAAACCCAGAAATTCAAAAACAAATGGACATTTTATTCAGTTCAGATTATTAAAAAATGAGGTCGGGACAGAAGCGTTTAACTCCGAGAACCAAGTAGGTACTGTTCAACATCTATTTACTTTGCAAATAGTGTTTCTCAGCAATAAGAAGAAATTTCCGAAAATTGTCATAAAACACAACGAGGAACGAGTTGATGTTGCATGATACCTACCCGGTGTTCTTTAATTTTTGGAGACCAAGTAGGTATTGTTCATCATCGAATCACTACGTTCTTCGTGATTCTCAACAATTTCGGCTTATTTCCGAAGGACCTTCAACTCTTAGAGCTTTAGCTCTTAGAAGTTGTTGAGATCGGAGCAACGCGTAGTGTTGCTTCTGTTCCCGCCGTTTATCAATTTTTAAGCCTGGGACAAAAATCCAAAGTGATTTTTGTCCCAGGCTCATTTTTTATTTTCTTTTTTCACCAAAAGAAAACACAGCAATACAACCTATTCCGGTATGACTAGTAATGGTGGGTCCTAGAGGATAAATCAGTATCTCATTAACTTCTATTTCTTTTTCAATTAATTCTTTGACTTTTTCCGCGTCATCTTTCGTTCCCGCATATGCAATCAATAGTGTTTGTTTCATTGGCTCTATAATGCCTTGAATCGTTTCTTGCGCAATCTTTTGCAAGGACTTGTTTCGTCCACGAGTTTTACCAACGGATGCTAGTTTGCCTGCCGCATCCACGCGAATAATTGGTTTAATGTTCATTAAGCCACCAAGTGCTGCCGCTGTTTTAGAAATCCGTCCGCCACGTTCTAAATGTTTTAAATCATCTACCGTTACCCACGAGTGAAGTTTCATTTTTTGCTCTTCAAGATAGGCAACAACTTCTCCTAATGAATGACCATCTGTTTGTAATCGAATGGCTTCTCGGACTAACATCCCTTGACCTAAGCTAGCTGCTTTTGTGTCAATAATATGAATTTCTACATTATCATACTCTTCTTTTAACATCTCTACTGATTGCAACGCACTTTGATAAGAGCCACTTAACCCAGATGAAAAAGCTAAATAAATCACCGGTAACCCTTGCTCCACAAAAGGACGGAAAAATTCATTGTAGCGTCCTACATTAACTTGAGAGGTAGTGGGCATACTTCCATTTTTAATAGCCGTTAAGAAGTTCTGATAATCAAACGTTTCACCTAAATCATCGCGATATTCTTTCCCGTCAATTTGAATATTCATGCTAATAAAAGGTACTTGGTTTTCTTTTAAGTATGTATACGGCAAGTCACAACAAGAATCTGTCACTAATTGATAATTCACGGACAATTGCCCCCTTCATGTTTTCTTTTATTTTACCATAGTTTTTCATTTTTATATAAAATTAAAAAAGAACGTAAAGGCTGAATTGGCATAAGCCATCCTTTACGTTCCCTTAAAAATCTGCTTAAATTTGTGCCCAAACGCTTTCTAAAACGTTCGTTTGGTTACGGTCTGGACCTACAGAGAATGTTGAAATGCGCACACCAACTAATTCTGAAATCCGATGCACATAGTTACGAGCATTAGCTGGTAAATCGGCTAAAGTTTTGCAACCAGTGATATCTTCAGACCAACCTGGTAATTCTTCATAAACTGGTTTACAGCGGCTTAATTCTTTCAAGCTTGCTGGATAATGATAAATTAATTCACCATCAAGTTCATAAGCTGTACAAATTTTCACCGTTTCTAAACCACTTAACACGTCAATCGAGTTTAATGACAAGTTTGTAATCCCTGATACACGTTTTGAATGACGCATAACTACTGAATCAAACCAACCGACACGACGCGGACGTCCTGTTGTTGTTCCGTATTCTTTACCGACACGACGAATGGTTTCTCCTGTTTCATCAAATAATTCTGTTGGGAATGGGCCGTCACCGACACGTGAAGTGTACGCTTTGCAGACACCAACCACTTTATTAATTTTTGATGGACCAACGCCACTACCGATAGTTACGCCACCAGCTACTGGATTAGAGGAAGTAACAAATGGATAGGTTCCTTGATCGATATCCAACATGACACCTTGTGCCCCTTCAAATAAAACCCGTTTTCCAGCATCTAATGCATCGTTTAAAATAACCGAAGTATCTGTAACATATTGTTTAATTTGTTGTCCGTATTCATAGTATTCTTCAAAAATATCATCAAATTCAATGGCTTCGCTATCAAACATTTTAACGAATTGACGATTTTTTTCTTCTAAGTTAATTTGCAAACGTTCCGCAAAAATTTCTTTATCCAATAAATCAGCGATACGGATTCCCACCCGTGCTGCTTTATCCATGTAGGCTGGGCCAATTCCTTTAATCGTTGTCCCAATCTTGTTTTCACCTTTCGCATCTTCTTGCAATTGATCCAATTTAATATGATACGGCAAGATGACATGGGCACGATCTGAAATACGTAAATTATCAGTGGCAACATTATTTTCTTTTAAATAAGCTAATTCTTTTACTAAAGATTTTGGATTCACAACTACGCCGTTACCAATTACACTAATTTTTTCTTTATAGAAAATCCCTGAAGGAATTAAATGTAATTTATACGTTACGCCGTCGAATTTAATGGTATGTCCGGCGTTATCTCCGCCTTGGTAACGAGCGATCACTTCTGCGTTTTCACTTAGAAAGTCTGTAATTTTTCCTTTACCTTCGTCGCCCCATTGCGTTCCAACAACTACTACTGATGACATTCGAACACCTCGTTCATAATTTTTTTGTCCTGAATCATTGTACCAGTAAAACCAGTCCCTTTCAAGGGTAAAAATCGAATATTCTTTCACAATCAAAAGCGTTTCTGTCAAAAATACGAACATTTTTAGCTATGTTTTTGTAAAACAATAAAATATACGAATATTGTTCGTGTTTTACTCTCTGATTTTAATCCCTTAATAAGCAAAAAAACGAACTCAAAAAATGAGTTCGTTTTTTAAAATTCTGTCCTCGGCGAAAGCGAAGAAAATTTATTATATTCTTTAATGAAAAGTAATTCGACCGTTCCACGCGCACCACTACGGTTTTTCTCAATGATGACTTCTACAACATTGTCAACTTCTGGTGGCTCATGATCGCCGTCTTCTCCTTCACCACGATCATAGTAATCATCACGATAAAGAAAGGCAACGATATCGGCATCTTGCTCAATGGAACCTGACTCACGAATATCACTTAACACAGGACGTTTATCTTGACGTTGTTCCACGCCACGAGAAAGCTGTGACAAAGCAATAACCGGGACTTTTAATTCTTTCGCTAATTTTTTTAATTGACGTGAAATATCAGAAACCTCCTGTTGGCGGTTCTCTTTTCCAGTTCCTTCAATCAATTGTAGGTAGTCGATCAAAATTAGACCTAGGTTGCCTTTTTCTTGTGCTAATTTACGACATTTCGCACGAATTTCGGTAATTTTAATCCCTGGTGTGTCATCAATATAGATATTCGCACGAGACAAACTACCCATCGCAATAATTAAGTTTTGCCATTCTTCTTCAGATAATTGCCCTGTTCTTAAATGGCTGGCCTCAATGGATCCTTCTGCACAAAGCATCCGGTTCACTAATGATTCTGCCCCCATTTCTAAACTAAAAATAGCGACAGCTTTATCTGTTTTGGTGCCGACATTTTGGGCAATATTTAATGCAAAAGCGGTTTTCCCTACCGCTGGACGGGCCGCTAAAATAATTAGCTCTTCCGCTTGCAAGCCGGCAGTCATTTTATCCAATGCTTGATAGCCTGTAGGTAAACCAGTAATCTCTTCATCATTTTGGTATAATTGGTCAATATTCGCAATAGTTGTATTTAGAACATCTGAAATTGATAAAAAGCCACTACGATTCCGCTTTTCGGAGACTTCTAAAATGCTTCGTTCTGCATCATCCAAAATAGATTCAACATCTTCACCTTGCTCAAAGCCTTTAGTTACAATCTCTGTAGCGGTTTGGATTAAGTTGCGCAGCAACGATTTTTGTTCAACAATTTTTGCATAATAAATGACATTGGCAGCTGTCGGCACAGCTAAAGCTAAATCTGACAGATAACTTAGTCCACCAACATCTTCTAACAAATTCTCTTGTTCTAGGCGATCTTTGATTGTTACCACATCAATCGCTTCATTTCGGTCGCTTAAGGTCATCATCGTTTGGAAAATCAACTGATGACTACGACGATAGAAATCTTTAGGTTCCACATATTCCATCGCTTCTATTAGCACATCTGCATCTAAGAAAATAGAACCTAAAACGGCTTGTTCCGCTTCAATATTTTGTGGCGGTACCCTATCTTGCAATAATTCATTCATTTTGTTCTCTCCCACGATGTCTTACTTTCTGGTTCATTTAGTCTATCCATTTTAACACAATTTCATTAAAAAAAGTACATTTTTTCTCTGCTGATTTCTCTATTTTTAGTTCACTTTCCAATTTTTAAAAATATACAATTAATAAAAATATAATATTTTTATTAATTTAAAATGTTGTACATTTGATTTCTAAACGTCATAAAAATAATTACAGTAATTTATTTTGTATAAAAAAGAAGCCGGAGAAATCGGCTTCTTTTTTATCGATTGTATTATTCCGCTACGACATGAACCTTAATTTTCGCTGTAACTTCATGATGTAGTTTGACTGGTACGTTAGTGTAGCCTAGAGAACGAATTGGGTTGGCTAATTCGATTTTGCGTTTATCCAATTTTACATTGTATTGTTTGTTTAAGGCTTCTGCAATTTGTTTTGAAGGAATTGAGCCAAATAAACGGCTGTCTTCTCCAGCTTTTGCCTTGATCTCTACAACAGTCTTTTCATCTTCTAAAAAGGCTTGCATTTCTTTTGCTTGTGCTAAAACTTCTGCTTCATGTTTTTCTTGGGCTTTCTTTTGACCCGCTAACGCACTCATGCTCCCTTTATTGGCTTCTTTCGCATAACCATTTTTAATTAAAAAGTTTTGGGCGTAACCAGTTGGCACTTCTTTTACGTCCCCTTTTTTTCCTTTTCCTTTAACGTCTTGTAAAAAAATGACTTTCATTTCCTTCACTCCTGTTCATACATTTCATTAATATTTTGACGAATTACATCAAGTAGTTGCTCTTTTACTTCTGCTACTGTTACGTTTGATAATTGTACTGCCGCATTAGTAAAGTGACCGCCACCACCTAAATTTTCCATAATAATTTGGACATTAATTGAACCATTACTCCGAGCACTAATGCCAATCTGTTGATCCGTCCGCTTGGTAATGACAAATGCTGCATTAATCCCTGCCATAGAAAGTAATGTGTCCGCTGTTTTGGCAGCTGTGACACTATCATATTCTTTGTCTTCACTCCCTGCAACAACGACGGTATCTTTTGTGACATATTCGCTTTTAGAGATTAAGTTGTTCATTTCCAGATAGCTTGTAAGATCAGAACTTAATAGATATTGTACTAAAGATGAGTCTGCTCCACAAGTTCGTAAATAACTAGCCACATCAAATGTTCGCGCCGTCGTTCGTGTATTGAAACTTTTCGTATCAACCACAATTCCCGCCAACATCATGGTTGCTTCAAAGGCCTGCAGTTTATTTGCGCTATTACTTTGGTATTCGATCAATTCTGTGACTAATTCTGAAGCAGAAGAGGCAGAAGATTCAATATAAGAAAGCAAGGGTTTTGCTGGAAATTCGTCTCCTCGTCGATGGTGATCAATGATTACTACTTTATCAAAACGCTCATAGAGCTCTTGTGAGATCGATAGAGACGGTTTATGGTAATCTACCATAACTAATAAGCTACTTTCTTTCTTGCGCTTCATGGCCTCTTTAGGACTAATAATGCGCTCTTCTAATTCTGGGTACTCTTTAATCGCCTCTAACACTCTTTTGACATCGGGAATGATTTCATTTTCATCTAAAACAATCCACGCTTTTCGATTATTAAACGAGGCTAAACGAGCAACACCAAATGCTGAACCTAACGCATCCATATCTGGATAACGATGGCCCATAATATAGATGTCAGCAGATTCCGCAATAATTCCCTTAATTGCCATGCTCATTGCGCGAGAACGTACTTGGGAACGTTTCGTCGTTACTGCCGTTTTTCCACCAAAAAATAACGGCTTCGCTTCATCTTTGGCTTCTTTTACAACCACTTGATCGCCGCCACGTACTAAAGCTGTATCTAGGTTTGTTTGAGCCGTGGTCCCGGTTTGATCTAAGGTTGGCCCCCCATAAGCAATCCCCATACTTAACGTAATGGCTACTTCATGGTTAGCTGATTCCTTACGGATCGTATCCAAAATAGAAAATTTTTCGTCCATCATTTTTTGAATATCTTCCCATTGGGCAATGAAAAAATAACGTTCTGCGTTGATTCGCTTATAAAAAACTTTGTATTGGTCCATCCAATCAGAAACCATCGTCGTAATGAAACTATTCAAATAAGAAATTTCTTTCTCATCCATTGTATCGGTGACATCATCATAATTATCGACAGACACAATGCCAATAGCCGTTTGCATTTCGACTTTTTCTTGATACAAATTACTTTCTTTAGTGATATCTTCAAAAGTAATTGTATGTTGTTCTTTATTGACGCTAAAGCGATAGGTATTTTCGTCAATCGTAAAAATATCTTGGTTTCGTTCTGCTAATTCTAAATAAGACGTAACTTGGCTAGCGGTTAACGTTAGCTGATTGTCTTTATTAAAAATAGAAGCAGCATAAGGATTAAGCCATTCTACCGCGCGTGTTTCCCCGTTATACGTAATAATCCCCACAGGTACTTCATTCACAACATAATCCAACGATTGTTCAGCAATGGAACTTGCTTCTTGAATCTTTTCTACGTTTGTAATTTCTACATCTCTAATCAACAGCCGAATAACCACTAAGAGAAAGATATCTAATGCGATAATTACCGCCAATAGCAGCCATTTATTTGTTAGTAAGAAATAGAGGAGAAATTCTACTAAGAGAAGACCCACAACAATTAAGAAACCGTTTTTTTGAATTCTCTTCTTTTGCATTTTTTTGCCTCCAATCTTTCTGCAGACCTTTGAGGCGACTTGTTCCAACGAGCGTATTGCTCTGGTGATTCACTAGTTATTTCATCCCTTATTTTATCACAAAACACTTCATTCTGCGAACCTTGTTATGTTTCACGTGAAACACTAGTCAAGATAAAAAAGAACCAAAGAGCAAGCTCTTTGGTTCTGGAAATTGTCATAAAATTATTGTTCGTCACTAACGAATGGTAATAATCCCATGATACGTGCGCGTTTAATAGCAATCGTTAATTTACGTTGGTTTTTAGCGCCAGTACCTGTAACACGACGTGGTAAAATTTTGCCACGTTCTGAAATGAATCGTTTTAACAATTCAGTATCTTTATAATCGATGTATTCGATGTGGTTTGCTGCGATGTAGTCGACTTTCCGACGTTTACGTCCGCCTCTTCTTTGTTGTGCCATTCTTGTTCCCTCCTATCAAATTCGTTTAGAATGGTAAATCATCATCTGAAATGTCGATAGATGAACCTGAGCCACCAAATGGATCAGAATCTTTATCGAAATCAGGCATACCGTTATTGTTTTGCGACTGAGAAGATGATGGATTGAAACTATTGTTGTTGTTATTAAATCCAGAACCGGCATTGTTATTACCAAAGCTACGATTTTGTGATTGATAACCATTTTCGTTGTTATTAAAGCTACCGCCGCCAGTTCCTCTTTGTTCTGAAGCAGAACGAGATTCTAACAATTGAAAGTTTTCACAAACCACTTCAGTTACGTAGACACGTTGACCTTGTTGGTTCTCGTAGTTACGAGTTTGAATTCTTCCGACAACACCTAATAATGTACCTTTACGGGCATAATTAGCCATTGTTTCTGCGGGTTTACGCCAAATCACACAGTTGATAAAGTCTGCTTCACGGTCACCATTTTGATTCGTAAAGTTACGGTTTACAGCAAGTGTAAAGGTCGCAACAGCTGAACCACTAGCGGTGTAACGTAAGTCAGGATCTTTTGTCAATCTTCCGACTAATACAACGTTATTAATCATTCAAAACATCTCCTTTCGTCAATAAATGTTTCATGTGAAACAAATTATGCTTCTACCTTCACGATCATATGACGGATAATATCGTCATTGATTTTTGCTAAACGATCAAACTCGTTGATTGCGCCAGCTGTTGATGGAGAAGTAACATTAACGATATGATAGATGCCTTCACGGAATCCGTTCATTTCATATGCTAAGCGGCGTTTTTCCCAATCTTTAGATTCGATAACTTCTGCTCCGTTATCTTTTAAGATTGTGTCGAAACGTTCTACTAAAGCAGTTTTTGCTTCTTCATCAATGTTCGGACGAATAATGTACATGATTTCGTACTTCGTATCTTGACTCATTGATTTTCACCTCCCTATGGACTTCAAGGCTCTTAGTTGGCTAAGAGCAAGGAGAACATACCTAAAAAGGTAGTTCACAATCTCTAATTATATGCTAATTGATGGACAAAAGCAAGAAATAGTTTTGAAAAGCCCCAATAAAAAAGTTTCGCCAACTGGCGAAACTTTTTTATGTTATTCTTCTGTTTCTGATGTTGTTTCGTTTTCTGTTGTTTCTACAACTTCAACGATTTCTTCTTCCACTTCTTCTGGTTCTACAACAGCCATTGTTACCACTTTGGCACCATCTTCCATTCTCATTAAACGAACCCCTAATGTTGCGCGTCCTGTTTGAGAAACAGAATCAACGTTAAAGCGGATAATGACGCCTTTGTTCGTAATCAATAAGATATCTTCATCCCCATTGACCGTGGTTAAACCAGCTAATGGACCATTTTTCTCAGTGATATTTGCTGTCTTAATCCCTTTACCGCCACGTCCTTTAACTGGATATTCAGAAGCTTTTGTACGCTTACCATAACCATTTTCAGTAATGACTAGGACTTCTTTGTTTTCATCCAGAATCGCTGCACCGACCACATAATCATTTTCGCGGAGACGGATTCCCCGAACACCTGATGCTGTCCGGCCCATATCACGTACAGTATTTTCATCAAATGTGACAGAGTATCCTGCATGTGTTCCGATAATCATCTTCTGATTGCCATTAGTCGTTACCACGTTAACTAACTCATCATCTTCTTTTAAGCTAATGGCGATTAATCCATTACTACGGATATTAGAAAAGGCTGTTACGGCTGTCCGTTTGACGGTTCCTTTTAAGGTTGTGAAGAACAAGTATTTACCTGCTTCCGCTTTGCCCTCAACAGAAATAATCGCTTGAATTTTTTCTGCAGAATCAATTCCCAGTAAGTTAATCACTGGAATTCCTTTTGCTGTTCTACCGTATTCAGGGATTTCGTAACCTTTTGCTCGGTAAACTTTCCCAGTGTTCGTAAAGAATAATAACGTGTCGTGTGTTGAACAAGAAACTAGGTTTTTCACGAAATCATCATCATGAACGCCCATCCCTTGGACACCACGTCCACCGCGGCGTTGCGCCCGGAATTCGGAGTTTGCCATCCGCTTAATGTAGCCGTTATTGGTTAACGTAATCACGACTTCTTCTTCTTCGATTAAATCTTCATCTTCAAGACTTAAGACTTCACCTACTAATAATTCTGTGCGTCGTGCATCACCAAATTTTGTGCGAACGTCATTTAACTCTGTTTTAATGATTTCAATGACGCGTTCTGGGCGGGCTAAAATGTCCTCTAAGTCCGCAATGAATTTCAATAGCTCTTGATATTCATTTTCAATTTTGTCGCGTTCTAAGCCTGTTAAACGGCGTAAACGCATATCTAAAATTGCTTGCGCTTGACGATCTGAAAATTCAAAGCGTTCAATTAACGTTGCTTTTGCTTCGTCATCTGATTGTGACCCACGGATAATGGCAATGATTTCATCGATATGATCTAAGGCAATTCGTAGACCTTCTAAAATATGCGCCCGTGCTTCTGCCTTGTTTTTGTCAAAAATCGTCCGGCGAGTAATGACTTCTTTTTGGTGCTCGACGTAGTTTTCTAAAATACGTTTCAAGCTTAAAATTTTCGGTACGCCTTTTTCGATGGCTAACATGTTAAAACCAAAAGATGTTTGTAAGGCAGTCATTTTGTACAAGTTGTTTAACACAACAGAGGCACTCACATCTCGACGAACATCGATGACAATCCGCATGCCTTCACGAGAAGATTCATCCCGCAAATCAGTAATTCCTTCAATTCGTTTATCTCTGTGTAATTCAGAAATTCGTTCGATTAATTTGGCTTTATTCACCATATAAGGCAATTCAGTTACTAAAATACGTTCTTTTCCATTCGGCATTTCAGTCAATTCAACTTTTGCACGAACAGTAATCGAACCTTTCCCTGTTTCATATGCTCGGCGAATCCCTGATTTCCCCATCACTAAACCGCCTGTTGGAAAATCTGGTCCAGGTAACACTTCCATCAATTCATTCGTCGTTACATCAGGATTGTCCATCAATAAACTTGTTGCATCAATCACTTCACTTAAATTGTGTGGTGGAATATTTGTTGCCATCCCCACCGCAATCCCCGTTGTTCCGTTAACTAGTAAGTTTGGAAAACGAGCAGGTAAAACTACTGGTTCTTGTTCTGAATCATCATAGTTTCCTTGGAAATCGACTGTATTTTTGTTAATATCTCGTAGCATTTCTAAAGCAATTTTACTCATACGTGCTTCGGTATAACGCATAGCGGCAGCGCCGTCACCATCGACAGAACCGAAGTTTCCGTGGCCGTCAACTAGCATAGCCCGATAACTAAAAGGTTGTGCCATCCGCACCATTGATTCGTAAATCGCACTGTCCCCATGGGGGTGATATTTACCCATAACATCCCCAACAATCCGGGCTGATTTTTTGTGTGGTTTATCAGGGGTTACCCCTAATTCGTTCATTCCATATAAGATTCGGCGATGAACAGGTTTTAAACCGTCACGAACGTCAGGTAACGCGCGGGCTACGATAACACTCATTGCGTAGTCAATGAAAGATTCTTTCATTTCGCTGGTCAGATTGACGTCTTGAATGTTTTCTTTAATTTCTTCACTCATGAATTTTTTCCCCTCTAAATATATGTTCTAGCGTCTCTTACAACGTTGCGACACATTAAATATCCAAGTTTTTCACGTAATGGGCATTTTCTTCGATAAACGCACGACGTGGTTCCACACGATCGCCCATTAGCATTTCAAAAATTTGGTCAGCTTCAATGGCATCATCGACACTCACTCGCGCCATTAATCGTTTTTCTGGGTCCATTGTTGTTTCCCAAAGTTGGTGATCATCCATTTCACCCAAACCTTTGTAACGTTGAACACTTGGTTTTGGTGAAGCAGGTAATTCTTCTAACACTTTTGCTAGTTCCTCTTCAGCATGTTTGCCTGGTTGAACGTAGGTGATGTTTTTCCCTTGTTTCACACCATATAGTGGTGGTTGGGCAATATACACATAACCAGCTTCAACAATTGGCCGCATGAAGCGATAGAACAAGGTTAATAACAACGTTCGAATATGCGCACCATCGACATCGGCATCGGTCATAATCACTAGTTTGTGATAACGTGCTTTAGAAACATCGAAATCTTCGCCGAAGCCTGTTCCCATAGCTGTAAATAATGACCGAATTTCTTCATTGGCTAAAATTTTATCCATGCTGGCTTTCTCAACATTCAAGATTTTCCCACGAATTGGTAAAATGGCTTGGAATTCACGGCTACGGCCTTGTTTTGCTGAACCGCCGGCCGAGTCTCCTTCGACGATAAATAATTCGCATTTTTCCGGATCTTTACTTGAGCAATCAGCCAGCTTCCCTGGCAAGTTGCTAATTTCTAACGCGCCTTTACGACGGGTGACTTCACGGGCTCTTTTAGCGGCTAAACGAGCTTTTGAGGCCAACATACCTTTTTCGACAATTTGTTTGCCGACTGTTGGATTTTCCATTAAGAATTTTGTAAAGTATTCTGAGAATAAACGATCCGTAACGGTCCGTACTTCTGAGTTCCCTAATTTCGTTTTCGTTTGTCCTTCAAATTGAGGATCTGGATGTTTGATGGAAACCACTGCGGTTAAACCTTCACGAACATCTTCCCCAGTTAATTTTTCATCGTTTTCTTTCATCAATTTTTGTTTACGTGCATAGTCATTAATCACACGTGTTAAAGAAGTTTTAAAACCAGATTCATGCGTTCCGCCTTCATAAGTATGAATATTGTTGGCAAAACTTAAAATATTTGAGTGGTAGCCATCTGTATACTGCATTGACACTTCCACTGTAATATCTTGTTGCTCTCCTTCAATGAAGATTGGCTCTGGGAAAATAACGTCTTTATTGGCATTTAAATGCTCAACATAACTCTTAATCCCGCCTTCATAGTGATACTCTTTTTTATCTTCTTGTCCTTCACGACGGTCTTCAATTGAAATGTGTAAGCCTCGATTTAAAAAGGCTAATTCACGAACCCGTGTTGCTAATTTATCAAAATCATAAACGGTTGTTTCTGTAAAAATTTCAGGATCTGGAATAAAGTGAACAGTAGTTCCGTGACGATCCGTTTCTTCGATAACTTTTAGGTCATCAACAACCGCACCACGACGATATTCTTGGTAATACACTTTGCCATCTTTATAAACACGAACATCTAAACTGGTCGATAAAGCATTAACAACAGAGGAACCAACACCGTGCAAGCCACCTGATACTTTATAGCCGCCACCGCCAAATTTCCCGCCGGCATGTAGCACTGTAAACACTGTTTCCACAGCTGGGCGACCTGTTTTGGCTTGAATCCCGACTGGAATTCCACGACCATCATCGATAACAGTAATACTATCGTCTGGTTCGATAATTACTTGAATTGATTTAGCAAATCCTGCTAAGGCTTCGTCGATAGAGTTGTCAACGATTTCCCATACTAAGTGGTGTAACCCTTCGCCACTAGTAGAACCTATGTACATACCAGGACGTTTCCGGACAGCTTCTAAGCCCTCCAAAACTTGAATCTGACTAGCGTCATATTCTTGCGCACGTTCTCTCATGTTTTTTTCTTCTTCTGTCATGTCGCTGAATTCCTTTCTATCTTGCCTTGTTGAACATAGAAAATATCTGGTTCAACTGTTAGCTTGTCTTTTATGTGATCTAAACTAGTTGTCGTTAAGAACGTTTGAACTTTGCCTTCAATCGTTTCTAACAAGTGAATTTGACGTTCATTATCTAATTCACTCATGACATCATCTAGTAATAACACAGGATATTCTCCTGTTTCTGAATGCATCAAATCAATCTCTGCCAATTTAATACTTAAAGCTGTCGTTCGCTGTTGGCCTTGTGAGCCATACGTTTGAACATTTTGACCATTGACAATAAATAGCAAATCGTCACGATGAGGGCCTAAAAAAGTATTCGCTTTAAACAATTCACGCTTACGATTGTTCATTAATTGTTGGAGCAATTGATTTTGAAGTGCTTCTAAGGAAAGATCCGTGTTGTCAATTGGGATGCTTGATGCGTAGTCAATGGTGAGCGTTTCGCGTCCATGACTAATTTTTTGATGGAGTAAGTTTGCCCAGTGTTCTAATTTTTTAAGAAAACCTAACCGAGCGTATAGAACTTTCCCGCCAAATTCAGCTAGCTGCTCTGTCAAAATATCCAGATAAACAGTATCTGTTTGTTTTTTTTCAGCTAGTTGTTTTAGGTATTGGTTCCGTTGCTTTAAAACAGACTGATATTGGACAAGATCATAAAGATAAATAGGACTCACTTGTCCGAGTTCCATGTCAATAAATTTCCGGCGGACTTGAGGTGAGCCTTTCACCAAAGATAAATCTTCTGGGGCAAATAAAATAACATTCAGTTGCCCAATGTACGCACTGAGCCTTTTTTGCTCAATGTGGTTAACCTTGGTTTTACGTCCTTTGTTGGAAATTAAAATTTCCAACGGCACGGTGCCTGTCTTTTTTTCAACCACACCGCTAATTTTAGCTGCTGCTTGTTCCCAGCCAATTAATTCTTTTTCATTGCTGGTTCGATGACTTCGTGTCATTGCTAGAACATAAATGCTTTCTAACAAGTTGGTTTTTCCTTGGGCGTTTTCGCCTAAAAAAAGATTTAACGTTTTTGGAAAATCTAAGCTGACTGTTTCATAATTACGATAATGCTGAAGTGTCAGCTCATTCAGCCGCATCGTCGGACTCGTTTCCGTTTTTCACCATAAAAAAAGTACCTTCTTCAGGTATCTCAATCATCATGCCCGCATAAAGTTTCCGTCCGCGACGATTTTCCAACTCGCCATCAACAAACACGCTATTATCTGCCAAATACCATTTGGCTTGGCCGCCACTACCAATGACGTTGATTTCTTTAAGAAACTGACCAAGCGTTATATACTCAGTTGCTAAAACAAACGTTTTTTTCAATGTGCATCCCTCTTTTTTCTAATACGTTCTCATATATATTATACCCTTTTTCATAAGAGAAAACAAATTTATCTGTCTAATTTTCATTCTAAGCAATTTTAATTCTAAATGACCGAAAATATTATTAGGATAAAAAAACTCTTAAAAAGCATTTTAAAACGGAAATTGATATTTTCTTGAGAAAAAAGGGGCCTGATTTGGCAGAAATGACGAGTAGCGTTTAACTAAAAAACAATTTGGGGTAACTCAAAGACAAACGAAGAGGGCATGCATTGAAGAAAAGTAGCTTGTAGAGGTCTGAGCGTCGTTTTAAGCAACGTAAACTTCTTTCACTAGGAAATGTTCATAAAAAAATGAACAGCTCTTAAACGAAAAATTAAAGGGCTTTTTTTCTTTATCCACGAAAAAAAAGGCAGAATTTATTCGTCAAACGATAGTTCAAACATTCACAATCATATTAGCGTAAAAGCTATTCTAGTTTTAAAAAGCTTATCTAGCAGCGTTTATCGGCTTTAAACAGACGACAAAAAAGAACCTTCGGCGATCATAGTGATTTTCCGAAGGTCTTTTTTAAACATGATTAATTTGTACGAACCGGTGTAATTAGTTGAATGAAATCTAGTTCTGTTTCGGTTGGCTCCAATGTAAACGGACGAATTGGAGAAAGGAATTTCACGGTAATATTCATATCGCCAAACGCTCGCAACGCATCTTTCATATAATCTGGGTTGAAAGAAATATCCAACGCTTCACCAGAAACATTTTCATAGTTTAACGCTTCTTCGACTTTTCCAATTTCAGGTGAATTTCCATATAAAACAACAGAATCTGGTGAAATTGAAAGGCGAACAATATTGTTACGTCCTTCATGAGAAAGTAAAGAGGCACGTTCGATTGCTGAAAGCAATTCTGGTACATAAAATTCAATTTGCGTGTTATGGCTAGTTGGAATTAAACGGTTGGTATCAGGATAATTTCCTTCTAACAAACGAGAATAGAAGTACATTGTTTCTGTTTTAAATAGCACTTGGTTTTCCATAATGCTGATTTCAACCATTTCTTCTTCATTGGTTAATGAACGAGAAAGTTCAGTTAAACTTTTTCCTGGAATTACAATGTTAAAGTCTTCTACTGCTTGTTCTGTCGGGATCACACGTTGACTTAAACGATGTGAATCTGTCGCAACGGCAAGTAATTTTTGATTTTCTAAAATAAAGTGAACCCCAGTTAAAATTGGACGACTTTCGTGCATCGATACAGCAAAACCTGTTTCACTAATAATTTTTGTCAATAAATGAACAGGTAATTTCATTTGGTTTTGAGTATCAATTACTGGTAAGTGCGGATAATTGTCAGCATCTAATCCATTAACCGTAAAATCAGCTTTTCCTGAAGTAATTGCAACTTGATTGTTATCTAGAACTTCCATTGTGAACATATCTTCTGGTAATTTACGAATAATTTCGCCAAAGAAACGAGATTGTAAAACGATGCTACCTGTGCGTTCAATGGTCATTTGAGCTTTTTCATCATCTTTACTTAAAAAACTTTCAATTGAAATATCCGCGTTACTCCCAGTAAGTGATAAGCCATCTTCTGATAACACAATTTTAACACCTGTTAAGATTGGAATCGTTGTTTTAGAAGAAATTGCTCGTTGAACAGTTTGTAATTCTTGTAAAAAGACACTTCGTTTGACCGTTAATTTCATAATGTAAACTCCTTTTTAAGTATTTTCAATACGTTCTAATTTTGTACGCCACTGTTTTGTATATTATATATAAATAAATAATAAAAGTAATAGGGCATGTTGATTCTGTGGAAAAGTCAAAAAAGCATTGATTTTACTAAGTTATCCACTTGTGTATAAGTTGTGGATAACTTTGTTCTTTTTTGTTTAGTTTTCCACATCCTAAGAGTTCAATAAATTTTTAATTTCACTGACTTCTTTTTGAATCGCTGGATCTTTTTCCAATAATTGCTGAATCTTTTCGTGCGCATGAATCACCGTTGTATGATCTTTGCCGCCAAATTCGGCACCAATTTTTGGCAAGGAATTGTCGGTCATTTCTCTAGCAAGATACATTGAGATTTGACGAGGAACCACAATTGTTTTCACCCGTTTTTTCCCTTTTAAATCTTTAAGAGGCACATGATAATATTTGGATACTTCTTCTTGAATTTGTAAAATGGACAATTGATTTTTACTACCAACTGATTTTAGAGATTTCAAGGCGTCCGCCGCTAAACTAGTGGTAATATCTTCTCCATTAATAGTTGCAAAGGCTTGAACACGGACCAAAGCACCCTCTAATTCACGGATGTTGGAATCAATTTGACCAGCGATATAACTTAGTGTATCATCCGGAATTTCTAAACGCTCGGCATCTGCTTTTTTGCGCAAAATTGCAATCCGTGTTTCTAAATCAGGCGGGGTGATATCGACAGACAAACCCCAAGCAAAGCGAGAAACTAATCGTTCAGGTAATTTTGGAATATCATTCGGCGGGCGATCACTTGTTAAAACAATTTGTTTATTTTCATTGTAAAGATCGTTGAAGGTATGGAAAAATTCTTCCAATGTTGCTTCTTTTTCCGCCAAAAATTGAATATCATCGACTAATAATAAGTCAACATTGCGATATTCTTTCCGAAATTGTTCGGATGTCTTTGTTTGAATTGAGTTGATAAATTCATTCGTAAACGTTTCGCTACTAACATATTTGACTTTGGCATCTGGTTGATTCACTAACATTTGATGACCAATAGCATGCATCAAATGGGTTTTCCCTAACCCTACACCACCATAGAAGAAAAGGGGATTGTAAATCGAACCTGGATCCTCGGCAACAACAAGCGCTGCAGCGTGAGCCATTTGGTTTCCTTTACCAATAACGAAGGTGTCGAAAGTGTACTTAGGATTAAGCATCGCTTTTTTACTTTGTTCACTAAAAACAACTTCTTCTTCGGCAGGTTCTTCGAGTTCTTGTGCCAGTGCTGCGTCTTTTTCATCGGCAACAACAAAATGGGGCATCACTTCTGCACCGGTCAATTTAAATCCAGTTTCGACAATTTTTGCCGAAAGATTTTTTTCCCAGTAATCACGATGAACTGCAGAAGGGACTTCTAGCCACAATTGATTGTTGTCTAATTTCAAAGGGCGTGTGGTTTTAATCCAAGCATCAAAACTTGGCGCCGACAAAATCGCTTGATAGGCTTCTTCAAGGCTATGCCAAAAACTTTCCACGTCGGGCATACAGTGACCTCCTATATGTTTAAATTTTGGTTATCTAAAAAATGTGGATAACTTAAAAGAATGAGCATAGTCGATTTTAGCATTTTTTTAAAACTTTTTCCACAAGCAATTGTTCAATGTGGAAAAAAAGTACACAAGGGTGAAAAAAGTTTTCCACAGGGTGTCGACACTTGCGGAAGAAAGTGGTTGTTGAATGAGTTATCCACAAAAAGTTGAGAATAATTAAGCTTGACACAATCATGTTTCAAGAACTTATCAACAGCTGAAAAAACACCTGTGTAAAACTTTTTAACAGGCTGTTTTTTTGTGTAAAACTAGTGGGAAAATGGCTGTGAACAGAAAAAAATGTGGAAAACTATCCACAAGCTACTCACAGGAAAATTTAATTTGTGGATAATTGAAACGAATCTTTCTCAGGAAATATTTCTTAAATTTTATTGACAAAAGACCCTATTACTCGTTATACTATCAAAGTATGTCTATATATTGATGGATAGTTACAATTTCAGGAGGTGTAATTGCATGAAAAGAACGTATCAACCAAACAAACGTAAACGCCAAAAAGTTCACGGATTCCGTAAACGTATGAGCACTAAAAATGGCCGTCGCGTATTAGCAAGCCGTCGTCGTAAAGGTAGAAAAGTTATTTCTGCTTAATGATGGTCTGGTCTTTTAAACAGTCAATTTCTAAGAACCCTTAGTTATCTCCATAATTTTTTGGAAGATGTGAAGATAACTAAGGGTTCTTTTTCTGTTTTCAATAAAAGAAAGCAGGATTCTATAGAAAAGGCTACTAAAAAAGAGCGGAAATATGCTATTATTATTAAGAAGTAAAAAAATATAGAAACAAAGGGATGCCGATGAAAAAGTCCTACCGTGTCAAGAAAGAAAAAGAATTTCAACAGGTGTTTAATAAAAAACAATCTTGTGCAAATCGTCGTTTCGTGGTGTACGTTTTAGAGAAACCACAACAAGCCCATTTTCGAGTGGGGATTTCTGTTGGGAAGAAAATTGGAAACGCGGTCACAAGAAATGCTGTGAAGCGGAAAATCCGCGCGAGTTTATTTCAATTAAAAGACCGTATCTCTCCAGAAATTGATTTTATCGTGATTGCACGTCCAGGATTGGAAAAGTTATCGTCTGAAGAAGTGAAAGCTAATTTAACACATGTGTTAAATTTAGCTAAAATATTAGATGTAAGAGAGGGAATTGAGTAGTGAAGAAGTATAAGCGCTTATTATTAATGGCTGGGTTAGTGACCTTAGTCTTTGTTTTATCCGCCTGCGGAACCGCGCCCGTAAGTGAAAGTAGTACAGGAATTTGGGATCGATACATTGTTTATTATTTTGCCCAAGCGATTAAGTTCCTATCATTAGGCGGCAGTGTCGGAATTGGGATTATCCTATTTACGTTAGTCATCCGGATTATTTTATTGCCGTTGATGCATTTCCAAACGAAGAGTATGCGTAAAACACAAGAGTTGCAACCGCAATTAAAGGCCTTGCAACAAAAATATTCTTCAAAAGATCCTGAAACACAACGCTTATTCCGAGAAGAACAGCAACGTTTGTATGCAGAGAATAATGTGAATCCTTACATTGGCTGTTTACCACTGTTGGTTCAACTACCAATCATGATGGCTTTGTATCAAGCCATTTCACGCGTGCCTGAGTTAAAAGAAGGAACGTTCTTGTGGTTAAGCCTCGATAAGCCGGATCCGTATTTAATTTTACCGATTTTAGCGGCTGTCTTTACGTTTGCTAGTACGTATCTTTCAAGTATGAGCCAACTAGAAACAAATGCCTCACTGAAAATTATGAATTACGTTATGCCAGCGATGATCTTCTTTATGGGGATTTCATTAGCCAGCAGTTTATCTCTTTACTGGGTGGTCTCAAATGCCTTCCAAACAGGGCAAACATTGTTATTAAACAATCCATTCAAAATCCGTAAAGAGCGGGAGGAAGCAGCACGTCAAGCCAAAGCACGGGAGCGAGCGCTTGAACGAGCAAAAAGTCCTAAGAAAAAAGGGAAGAAAAAATAAAGGAGGTCGTTCAGATGCCGATTTATGAAGGAAATACAATCGAAGAAGCAACGCAGAAAGGCTTACAAGCACTTGGTTTAACCAAAGAGGATGTTACAATTGATGTGTTAGACGAAGGAAAAAAAGGATTTTTAGGTCTAGGAAAAAAACTTGCCCAAATTTCAATGGAACCAACGATTAGTGAGCAAGTCACAGAAGCGGTCGAAGAAACAGTGGAAGATATTGTTGTTGCCGATGAAGCAAAAGCAGTGGAAGAAGCAGTTGAGGAATTAACCGAAGCAATTCCTAGTCTCTCAGAGGAATCAACACATTCTTTAGAAAATCTGGAAGACGAAGCTGCTATTACTGAATTAGCGATGTATTTAACGAATATTTCAAATGAACTGAACGCCCCTGCCATGGTTCGCATAGCGCGCGAGAATGGCAATATTATCTTCCATTTAGAAACAGAAAAACAAGGTATCTTAATTGGAAAACACGGAAAAGTGTTAAATGCGTTACAGTATTTAGCGCAAGTCTTTATTCACCGCATTGCAAGCAATAAGCTATCGATTGTTGTGAATGTCGGAAATTATCGTGAAAAACGTCATGAAATTTTGGAACGTTTAGCGAAACGCACCGCGGAAAAAGCCAAACGCACTGGGCGGCCAGTCTTCTTGGAACCAATGCCGGCTTTTGAAAGAAAACAAATTCATCACACGCTAAGTAAAGATGAGCAAATCAAAACCCATTCTGAAGGGGATGAACCTTATCGGTATTTAGTGGTTGAACCAGTTAAGAAGTATTTTTAAACAAACAAAGAAACGTTGGCAACTCTCAGCAGGGACTGAATAGTTGCCAACGTTTCTTTGTTAAATGATTTTTTAGCCGTCTCCGTTTCTTTTTTTATGTTATGATAATCAGTAATTACTCCAGTAGTAAATTCAAATGAAAAAGTTTTGTAAAGAGACGTAGGGGGAGCAACAGGTATGCGTACGGAGAAAATACTGGTTGTAGATGATGATGCAGCAGTTCGTCGCTTGATTTGGAAAGCATTACAATCAACAGGTATTCTTATTTACCAAAGTGAATCAATTGAAAAAACAAAAGATATTGTGTCCAGAGTTACCTTTGATTTGTTCATTTTAGATGATAACTTGGAACATGACAGCGATGGTTACTACTTAGTCCAAATGATTAGAGAGAAATATCCACTAGTGCCAATTATCTTTTTTAGTAGCAAAAAAGAAGAAGAGGATATCATTGCAGCCTTGGAAATGGGCGTGGATAGTTATATAACGAAACCTTTTTCCTTGAATGTTTTTAAGGCTCAGGTGATTGCTTCGTTGAATCGAGCTCGAATGATTCGAAAACAATTGAATGTTTATAAAAAAGAAGAGCTACAGGTAGGCGATTTCCGTTTTGATTATGGTCGTTATCAACTATTTAAAAAGGATTTACCTATTTCATTGTCTTCGAAAGAAGTTCAATTAATTCAATTTTTTCTGGAGAATCCCGAGCAAGTATTCTCTAAAGAACAAATTTACAGCAGTGTTTGGGGTACTGGGGATGTCGATGCGAATACGATTATGGTTTTTATTAATCGTTTACGAAGTAAATTAGAAGAAAACCCGAAAGAACCTTGTTACCTTCGGACCGTTTGGGGCATTGGTTATACCTTTACGCCAGATGGTTGCGTACAAAAAAAATGAAAAAAGGCCCGCAGTTGCACAAGCGACTGCAGGTCTTTTTTGCTTATTCAATTTGTCGACGTTCCATTTCTTTCAAAATAAATTGAAGCGAACGATTTAGATGTTCATGGGTTAAAAGTGTGATCTGGTCAATATTCTTTGTTTTCATTCCGCGGAAAATTAACCAATGTTCTTCTAGGGCAATACTACGACGTTCTGAGGCACGAATCGCAATATCTCTGAAATAGATTAAGTAAGCATGGAGATCAGTCACAATTTTTTTTAAACGTAGCATCTGACTCTTAGTATAAATAAAGGAATTAAAATCTGAAAAGTTCTGTAGTAAGTCATCTACTTGGTTATTTTTATTGTATTGTTCTCCTTCGAGAAGTAAGGCTTCCAATTCATCAAAATCTTCTGGTGTCATGAGTTCCATGGCTTTAATGGTTGCTAAAGTGTCCAAAGATTTACGAATATCATAAATTTCATAAGCATCTTTCATACTAATCCCTTTAACCACGATACCTACCATAGGTATATGTTCCACCAATTGTTCTTTGACCAATTCTTGTAAAGCAAAGCGAATGGGCGTCCGACTAATGTTTAATTGCTCGGAAAATTCTTTTTCGTTAATCCGTTCACCTGCAGGAATATCCCCTAAAATAATGGTTTTTTTAAAGGCTTCGTAGGTACAAATTTTTAGAGGTTTACTGCTGGTTAAATCTAAGTTCCGTTTTACTGCTTCAACCGTTGGATTCATATGAGGCACCTCCCTATAGGTTATTTTTATAGATAATAAATATAATATTAAAAATGAAAATATAACGCAAGAAAAGACAAAATGAAAAGAAAACCGAGGAGAAAAGGCACTCCTACGGTTTCAGCGACGACGTTTAATTTTGTGGAATAAATAAAGGCATGTGACCTAAAGCAACAATTGTAACAACGAAAATAACGAAAATTCCTAAGGCATATTTTGCTGATTCTTTTTGCCATTGGCCCATATCTAAACCAGTTAAACGTAATAGCAAGTAAATAAATGCCACTAATGGACTTAATAAGTGGAACGCTTGCCCCATTAAGGAAGCTAAAGCCATAGACATATTGTCAAATCCATAAGAACGTCCAGCTTCTGCTAGGACTGGTAAGACACCGAAATAGAAACCATCGTTTGAAATAAAGAATGTTCCTGGTGCTGAAATGAACGCAATCACTAAGCCCCAAGCGCCGGCTAATTGTTTTGGAATAATATTAACAAAGCTATTTGCTAAGGCATTGGCCATACCAGAACCTTGGAATAAGCCCATGAAGACGCCAGCAGCAAAAACTAAGATAACTACTTGCACAGCATCACCAGCATTTGCACTAATACGGCTGCTTTGATCTTTTAATTTTGGATAGTTAATCATTAAAGCGATACAAGTACCAACTAGGAATAATAATAACGGTGGCATTTCAATCCACGAAGGCAAACCTAATTGACCAACGAATGAACTTAGGACTAACCAACCGATTAAGACAATCGTTAAAATACCATTGAACGCAAAATTCTTTGGACGACGAATTTCTAATAACTCAGGATCGTTAACAATAGTCATTTCTTCCAATTCTTTATCAGTAAGCGTTGTCACGCCTAAGCGAGCACGTTCTTTTTTCCCCATGCGATAAGCAACAAAGAAGATAACATACAATACAGATAAAATCATACCAGGTGCTAAATAAGAAAGAATGTCGGCATCAACTTCTAGTACGGCCATGGCACGAGCTGTTGGACCGCCCCAAGGTAATAAGTTCATAATGGTGTTTTGTAAGATAACAAGCACACCTAAATTCATCAATTTCATATTAAGTTTTTTGTAGATGGGAATAAACGCAGAACAGCAAATCAAGGTCGTAGTTGTTCCATCTCCGTTTAAGGAAACAGCAGCAGCAACTACCGCAGTAGCCATCAAGACTTTCATTGGATCGCCTTTAGCAAAGTAAATCATTTTTTTAGTGATTGGGTCAAACAAACCAGCATCCAACATAATAGAGAAGTAAAGAATGGCAAATAATAACATAATACCAGTTTTTGAAGTAGTTGAAATCCCATCTAAGACGAAATTCCCAATGTTGACTTCAGGGACAACACCGTCAGCACCAGGTGGCGGACTCGCTACTCCAGTTGCAATTGCAATCAAAGTAAAAATAAGAGGAATAATTACTAAAGATGTAAACGGTGACAATTTCTTTTTCATGATTACATACATAAAGATGATAATCATACCATAAGCTAAAATAGTGAGTAACATGTTTTTCTTCCTTTCTTTTTTTAGAACTTTTTTGTAAGCGTTAACAACCGGTGTTAATAAAAAAGAATAGCCATGAGAAATGTTTCACAGTATTCTGGTTTACAACAAAAAATATTTTTTGTGTTTGTCTATAGTGTGAGAATATACAAACTTTCGCAGAGAATAAATAGCCTAAAACAAAAAGAACATCAAAAAAACAATTCAACAATCAAATTCTTATTAATAACTTAATATAATATTAATAGAATCTTAACGGCTGATAAATGCTTATATACCAATGTTTACAGAGTTTTTTTCACAAAATAAACAATAAAAGAACAATCTGAGCTAGTGTTTTCACTAGGTTTTTTAACGGTTTTTTCTATAATGAACGTATACCAAGAATTAGTGAAAGGAGAGACAATATGGGCCTATTTAAGTCCTTATTCAAGAAAGAGCAACACACGCAGGATACCGAGATTAATGAAAGCGTTATCCAACGTGAAGCGGATAACTTGGAAAAGCGATGGATAGATATACCAGCATATATTCCTGCTGAGCCAAAAGAATATCAATTGGTAAGTATTGTGGCCACTGCCATCGCAGCAGGAGAGTTTCCAGAAAGTCGTTTTGTTATCAAAAAAATCGCAAAACGAAATCCAGAAGCAAAAGAAGTTGCCATTATTGCAGCCAGTATAGCTGCAGAGCTTTCAGAAGAGTCTCAGCTAGTTGTCAAAAGAATTTCAAAACAAAACCTTGAGGAGGATCATTATGTTACGCAAATTTAAAATTTCAATTGATGGGAAAGAATATTTAGTCGAGATGGAAGAAATCGGTGGCGTCCCACAACCAGCACCTGTTGCGCCACAACCAACAGCGCCAGTTGCTACGACAGAAACACCAGCCCCTGCTGTTGAAGAAGCCCCAGCGCCAGCAGCACAGCCAGCCGCCCCAGCAGGAGCAGATGCAATGCCTGCGCCAATGCCAGGAACTGTGTTAAAAGTATTAGTCAATGTTGGTGATACGGTGTCTGAGAACCAACCATTGTTAATTTTAGAAGCAATGAAGATGGAAAATGAAATCGTTGCAGGAAAAGCAGGTACGGTAACAGGAATTCATGTTACCCAAGGCCAAATTGTGAACCCAGGGGAACCATTAATAACAATTAACTAGAATTAATTTAAGAAGAGGAAGTGATTTGTGTGGAGACACTGATTCAAGGTGTTATAGGAATGGGCCAAGAACCAGGACGCATTGTGATGATGCTGATTGGTGGACTATTAATGTATTTAGGAATAAAAAAAGAGTATGAACCAACACTTTTAGTGCCGATGGGTTTAGGAACGATTTTAGTGAACTTTCCTAATTCCGGCGTATTGAGCGCTGGCGGCGAGCCAGGTCCGTTTAATGTTCTTTTTGATTTTGGAATAAAAACAGAATTATTCCCGTTATTATTATTTATTGGGATTGGGGCAATGATTGATTTCGGTCCATTGTTACAAAATCCGTTTATGTTGATGTTTGGTGCCGCTGCACAGTTTGGGATTTTCTTTACAGTTATTATGGCTGTTTTATTAGGTTTTGATTTAAACGATGCTGCTTCGATTGGGATTATTGGTGCCGCTGATGGCCCAACGTCTATTTTCGTAGCAAATACCTTACATTCAAAATACATGGGGGCCATAATGGTTGCCGCTTACTCCTACATGGCGTTAGTTCCGATTATTCAACCAGTAGCGATTAAAGCAGTGACGACGAAAGCCGAACGTCGTATCCGTATGACTTATCGGGCCGGTGAAGTTTCTCAAACAGCGAAAATTCTTTTCCCGGTTGTTATTACGATTGTCGCAGGGTTAATTGCGCCGGTGTCATTACCATTAGTTGGTTTCTTAATGTTTGGGAACTTATTAAGAGAATGTGGCGTTTTGGATCGTTTATCCATTACAGCTCAAAATGAATTGGTGAATATTATTAGTATCTTGCTAGGACTATCTATTTCCGTTAGCATGAACTATGCAGAGTTCTTAAAAGTCGATACGTTGATGGTTATTGGCTTAGGGTTAGTCGCCTTTATTATGGACTCAGTCGGCGGCGTACTTTTTGCTAAATTCTTGAATTTATTTAGAAAAGAAAAAATCAATCCAATGATTGGTGCTGCGGGTATTTCCGCTTTCCCAATGTCTAGTCGGGTCATTCAAAAAATGGCTACAGATGAAGACCCACAAAACTTTATTTTAATGCATGCTGCTGGTGCCAACGTTTCAGGACAAATCGCTTCTGTAATTGCTGGTGGCTTACTATTAGCCTTTTTAACATAGGACGGAAAGGAGAACGAATACATGTCTGTTAACATGGAAGATTTAAAAATTGCTTTTGAACTGTTAGGTTTTGGTTGGGGCGGCGTTTTCGTTGTTTTATTTATCATTTATCTAGCATCTAAATTACTAACAAAATTATTTCCAATTAAAAAATAAAGGAGGTTATTGCTGTGAGCAGCGTATATACAATGAAAAGAATCTGGTTGCAAAAAGATAAAAAAGCTTATCAAGCTTGGCGCGAATTAATGGAAAAAGCCGAATTGCAAACGACAGAAGCACTTGATTACACCGTTGGCATATATGATGACACAGCATTAATCGCCTCTGGCTCGCTTTCAGGCAAAACGATTAAGTGCGTGGCCGTTTGTAAAAAATATCAATCTGAAAATTTGTTAACCCAATTGGTGGTTCATCTACTTGAAAAACTGAGAGAAGAAAACCAATTACACAGTTTTTTGTATACAAAACCAAAAAATGAACAAATTTTTCAGTCGCTAGGCTTTCAAAAAGTGGTTGCGAACCAAGAGGTGCTATTTATGGAGCAAGGCAAACCAGATTTTGCCGATTATCTTGGTTACCTGACACAGCATAAAAAAGCAGGGCCAGCCAGTAGCATTGTCATGAATGCAAATCCTTTTACGAAAGGCCATCAGTACTTAGTCGAAAAAGCAGCCAAAGAAAGTCCACACGTTTATGTGTTTGTTTTATCTGAAGATAAATCGCTATTTTCAAAAGAAGCACGTTTCGCAATGGTGCAAAAAGGGGTCGCCCATTTACCCAATGTGACAGTCCTATCTACAGAAGATTACTTAGTTTCGTCTGCGACTTTTCCTACCTATTTTTTGAAAGAAAAAGCGCCATTAGAGGTAGCTGCAATTCAAGCAACGCTTGATGCAACGTTATTTAAAGAAAGAATTGCGCCAATACTTGAAATTCAGCAACGTTATGTGGGAGAAGAGCCTTATTCAGAAGTGACCGCTGTCTACAATCAAGCAATGCAACAAGTTTTCGGACAAACGATAACGCTAACCATTGTCCCGCGATTAGCGAGTGATGGAGAGCTGATTAGTGCGACGAAAGTTCGCAAAGCGATGGCTGAAGGCGACAAAGAGACACTCAAGAAGTTTTTACCAGCAACAAGTTATCAATACTTAGTAGAACACAAGAAACTAATGAGGTGAAGAAAGTGAAGATTATCAAAAATGCTACTGCAGGGACAGTAGAATCAAGTGATATTATGATTACCGTCCAACCCATTGAATCAACAGAAAATACCATTGAATTAGAAAGTAGTGTCGAAAAACAATTTGGCAATCAAATTCGTCAGGTGATTACGACAACTTTGGAACATTTAGATGTCCAAGGCGTTGCGGTCAAGGCGATTGATAAAGGGGCATTAGATTGTACAATCAAAGCTCGGATGATTACAGTTTTACATCGAGGCGCTGAAAAAGAAACGTATGATTGGAAGGAGTTGGACTCATGGAACGTTTAAGAAGAACAATGATGTTTGTCCCTGGAGCGAACGCAGCAATGCTAAGAGATGCACCATTGTATGGGGCAGATTCAATCATGTTTGATTTAGAAGATGCAGTTTCATTAAAAGAAAAAGACTCTGCCCGTGTTTTAGTCCATTCTGCTTTGAAAACTTTCGATTATGGCAATATTGAAATTGTTGTTCGGATCAATGCTTTAGATGCCGGTGGCGCAGAAGATATTGAAGCAATGGTCTTAGCTGGTGTCGATGTGATTCGTTTACCAAAAACAGAAACAGCCCAAGATATCATTGATGTCGAGGCAGTCATTACAGAAGTAGAACAGCAAAATGACATTCCCGTAGGAACAACGAAAATGATGGCTGCTATCGAATCGGCTGAAGGTGTTCTAAATGCGCCCGCGATTGCCAAAAGTTCAACTCGATTGATTGGCATCGCGTTAGGCGCCGAAGACTATGTTACCAATATGAAAACACGGCGCCATCCAGATGGCCAAGAACTATTCTTTGCTCGTAGCATGATTTTACATGCCGCTCGAGCAGCTGGGATTGCGGCTATTGATACGGTCTATTCAGATGTAGACAATACGGAAGGCTTTGAAGCCGAAGTTCGTTTGATTAAACAGCTAGGTTTCGATGGGAAATCGGTGATTAACCCTCGTCAAATCCCATTGGTTAATAATATTTATGCGCCAACAGAAAAAGAAATCCAGAATGCTAAGGAAGTAATCTGGGGCATTCGGGAAGCCGAAGCAAAAGGTTCCGGTGTTATCTCCGTAAATGGAAAAATGGTTGATAAACCAATTGTTGAACGAGCTGAACGGGTCATTGCGTTAGCATTGGCGGCTAAATTAATTACCGAGGAGGAAATATAGACATGGTAGTAAATAAAGTAGGCAAAGACATTCCTCAATCTTATGCAGAGCAATACGGCATTTATGAAGGAGAATTAGCACACATTGATGCTTATCAAGAAGCGAGCCGAGCAATTAAACCAGTGAAACCTCGGGAGACAAAACTTTTAGGAAGTATTCGTGAAGCAATTGAAAAAACAGGTTTAAAAGATGGCATGACCATCTCTTTCCATCACCATTTCCGTGAAGGAGACTATGTGATGAATTTAGTTTTAGCCGAGATTGCCGCCATGGGGCTGAAAAATATTTCGATTGCACCTAGTTCAATTGCAAATGTTCATGAACCTTTGATCGAACACATTAAAAATGGAGTAGTCACCAACATTACTTCTTCTGGTTTGAGAGATAAAGTAGGCGCCGCTATTTCAGCAGGTATAATGGAAAATCCTGTGGTGATTCGTTCACATGGTGGCCGGGCACGGGCAGTAGCAGCAGGCGATATCCATATTGATGTAGCTTTCTTAGGTGCACCAAGTTCAGACGCTTATGGAAATGCGAATGGAACCAAAGGAAAAGCTACCTGTGGTTCTCTTGGATATGCGATGGTCGATGCAAAATATGCGGATCAAGTGGTCATCATTACTGACACATTAGTACCATATCCTAATACCCCTATTAGTATTCCACAAACAGATGTTGATTATGTGGTAGAAATTGATGCAATTGGTGATCCAGATGGAATTGCCAAAGGCGCGACACGTTTTACAAAGAATCCTAAAGAATTATTGATTGCTGAATATGCCGCAAAAATAATTACACATTCTCCTTACTACAAAGAAGGCTTCTCATTCCAAACAGGAACAGGTGGCTCTTCACTAGCAGTTACGCGGTTCATGAGAGAACAAATGCTTAAAGATGGCATTAAAGCAAGTTTCGCTTTAGGCGGAATTACGAATGCAATGGTGGAACTTTTGGAAGAAGGCTTAGTAGAAAAAATTATTGACGTCCAAGACTTTGATCATCCATCAGCTATTTCTTTAGGGGAAAATGCCAATCATTATGAAATTGATGCCAATATGTATGCTTCACCGCTTAGCAAAGGGGCGGTTATTAATCAATTAGACACAGCTATTTTATCTGCTTTAGAAGTGGACACAGATTTTAATGTAAATGTCATTACTGGTTCAGATGGTGTCATCCGTGGTGCTTCTGGCGGACATTCCGATACAAGTATGGCTTGTAAAATGAGTCTAGTGATTGCACCACTTGTTCGTGGACGGATTCCAACAATCGTTGAGCAAGTAAATACAGTCGTTACACCAGGTACGAGTGTCGATGTCGTAGTAACAGAAGTTGGCATTGCAATCAATCCAAAAAGAACAGACTTAATTGATTGTTTTAAAACCTTAAACGTTCCTCAGTTTACGTTAGAAGAGTTGAAAGACAAAGCCTACAACATTGTTGGCACCCCGGAACCAATTAAATATGGAGACAAAGTCGTTGCGTTAATTGAATACCGAGATGGTAGTCTAATTGATGTGGTACGCAATGTTTAATGGGGAAAAAGTAACACTTTTAGAGATGTTGGATGCTCGCGAACAAAGAGCTGCCACACAGAAGGAGTTGTTAGAAACAGCACCAGAAGCTAGTCTCTTATCTGCCACAATGAATATTCCTGGAGAAGTGAAAAATTCGCCCACCTTAACGGCTGTTTTTTTAGAAGTAATTGACGAAGTCGAGCAACAATTGCTGGATCAAGTACCGATTGTTAATTTTTACCGGAATGAAAAAACAGGGCCTGAATATTATTTGGCGGTTTCGTTAGCCCCACAAGAATTAAAACAAAGAATGGTCAAAATTGAAGAAACACATCCTTATGGTCGTTTAGTGGACCTAGATGTTTTATGGGGAAATGAGGAGCTAAAAAGCCTTCATCGAGGAGATTTAGGCTTGCCACCACGGCGCTGTTTTATGTGCCAAGAAGAGGCGAAAGTCTGTGGACGAAATCGACGTCACAGTCTTGAAGCAATGCAAGAAAAAATAACAGAAATAATTTTGACACGAAAGGAGCAGCCAAGTGAGTAAAAAAATTCGTTTTACAGAAACGGTGCTACGGGATGGACAACAAAGTTTAATTGCAACACGGATGCCAACCTCAGATATGCTGCCGATTATTAAAACAATGGACGAGGCAGGATTTCATGCATTAGAAATGTGGGGCGGGGCAACGTTTGATTCCTGTGTCCGCTATTTAAACGAGGATCCTTGGGAACGTCTTCGCCAAATTCGCAAAGAAGTTAAAAATACCAAACTTCAAATGTTATTACGAGGACAAAATTTACTAGGATATCGTCATTACGCTGATGATGTGGTGCGGGCCTTTGTCGAAAAATCAGTTGAAAATGGGATTGATATTATTCGTATTTTCGATGCCTTGAATGATGTCCGTAATTTACAAACAGCAATTCAAACAACAAAAGAAGCTGGCGGACACTGTCAAGCAGCGATTTCTTATACTACGAGTGAAATTCATACCATCGATTACTTTGTAAAATTAGCCAAAGAATTAAGTCAAACAGGAGCGGATTCCATTTGTATTAAGGATATGGCAGGCGTTTTGACGCCACAAACTGGTTTTGAATTAGTGAGCAAAATGAAAGATGCCATTGATTTACCTTTAGAGGTGCATACGCATGCGACTAGTGGTATTTCTGAGATGACCTATTTAAAAGTTGCTGAAGCAGGTGCGGATATCATCGATACAGCTATCTCTTCTTTCGCTGGCGGTACGAGTCAACCAGCCACAGAATCTGTAGCCATTGCGTTAGAAGATTTAGGCTTTGAAACAGGTTTAAATATGGAAAAAGTAACAGAGATTGCTGACTATTTCAATCCGATTCGTGATCGCTTTAGAAGTGAAGGCATTTTAAACCCTAAAGTTAAAGATACGGAACCGAAAACCTTGATTTATCAAGTGCCTGGTGGTATGTTATCAAACTTATTAAGTCAATTAACGGAGCAAGGTTTACAAGACAAATATGAAGAAGTTTTAGCTGAAGTACCTAAAGTAAGAGCAGATTTAGGGTATCCACCACTAGTTACGCCGCTTTCACAAATGGTTGGAACACAAGCCTTAATGAATGTGATTTCTGGGGAAAGATATTCCTTAATACCGAATGAAATCAAAGATTATGTGCGCGGAGAATATGGCAAATCACCAGCACCTATCGCAGAAGAGATTAAGCAAAAAATCATTGGGGATGAAGAAGTAATTACTTGTCGACCAGCGGATTTATTGAAACCAGAGTTGCATAGTTTAGAAAAGGAAATCCAACAATACGCAAAATCTGAAGAGGATGTCCTATTATATGCGATGTTCCCGCAACAAGGAAAAGACTTTTTAGGACGTCGTGAAGATCCTTTTTACGATGTACCGTTACAGAAAGTGACAGTCAAACTTGACTTGCCAGAATAGAACGGGCAAGTGCTCCGCAAATGTATAAAGAAGCAAGGGTTTGAGCGACGATAACGGTTGTTCAAACCCTTACTTCATCAAATAGAAAAAAGGCAGCCCGTGAAAGGAAGTGACAATGTGTTAGAAGAAGTTCTAGCAATTCATCAAAAAAATATTGGTGTACTAAGTCTTGAAGCAACAGAAGCGGTGTTAAACCATCATGATTTAGCCAAAATGTATACACCTGGTGTCGCAGAATTGAGTTTAATGATTGCCCAAAATCATGAATTAGCGCGCGAGTGGACCATTAGTGGTAAGTTAATTGCGGTTATTACAGATGGGTCAGCTGTTCTGGGTCTCGGCAATATGGGCACGCAAGCGGGCTTGCCAATTGTTGAAGGCAAAGCTTTACTTTATAAAAATTTGGCGGGGGTCGATGCTATTCCTTTAGCACTGGAACAAAAATCAGTTGACGAGATGGTTCAAACAATTGAAAATTTACAAAATAGTTTTGCAGGAATCCACTTAGAAGATATTTCTGCACCAAAATGTTTTGAAATTGAAGAAAAACTTCAACAACGTTTGAACATTCCTGTGTATCATGATGACCAAGAAGGCACTGCCATTGTCGTTTTAGCTGGGCTAATTAACGCAGCTAAAATTAAAGGAAAACCTTTAAATGAATTACGTGTGGTGATTAACGGAGTTGGAGCTTCTGGTGTAGCGACCGCTAAGTTATGTATTCAAGCGGGGATTACGCATCTCACCTTAGTAGATCGCCAAGGTGTTTTAAGAGAAGAAGACCCGACATTGAATCCTTACCAACGTGCTTTGCTTCGACAGGTAATAAAACCATCAGTAGAAAACAAAGATTTAGCCACCGCTGTCGTCAATCAGGATGTTTTTTTAGGCTTATCAGAAGCGGATGTGCTAACGCCAGCCCTGATTAAATCAATGAACCAAGACCCAATTATCTTTGCTTTAGCAAATCCTAAACCAGAAATTGAACCAGCCCTCGCCCAAGCCAATGGCGTCCGTTTATTAGCAAATGGTTCTTCCAAATATCCGAATCAAGTGAACAACATTTTAGCTTTTCCAGGTCTTTTTAAAGGGTTATTGGCAGCGAAAGGCAGAAAAGTCGATGTCGGTTTGCAAATGACAGTAGCACGAAGCTTGGCCGCTATGATTTCAGAACCCACAGCAGAAAAATTTATACCTAATGTATTTGATGGCGGCGTAGTTGACACGGTTTTTAATGCTGTACTAGACTATATAAAACAAGAAAAGACCACGGCAGAAGAAGGGACGTAAAAGGCAATGACAAAGCAAGCAAGGAGTAAATTAGCGCAGCAAGCACAATTGGCACTACTCTATGAAGTGACCTGTTTAAATAAACCAGGCTTGGTGGATCCAGTCGATGCAGGCGCCCATCAAGATATGGATGTTTTCACTTTTTTAGAAAGTAGTGTGGTTTTGACTCCTTATTTTGAAACCTTCGTTCAAGCTGGGACAGAGCTACGTCATTTGCCGATTGAGGCAACATTTCGCGCAATTCGACAAGTTGGTTTAGAAGCAGAACGAGCGATGTTTGAGGCAACAGAAGGTATCAATACACATAAAGGAGCGATTTTTTCTCTAGGTATTTTTTTAGCTATCTGTGGTCGTTTAATGATTTGGGAGACCCCTTGTACCTTACAATTGTTTCAACAAACGCTTCAAACAATGACGCAAGACTTATTGGCTGACTTTGAAAACCTCGCTACGAATGAGCTAGAAAAACTAACTTGGGGTGAACGACTATTTGTTCAGCATGGCTTGACTGGAATCCGTGGTGAGGCGCAACAAGGTTATCCCGCTGTCTTTGAACAGGGAGTGCCTTATTATCAAAAACATCAAGGCACACAACAACAAAAACTCATTGATACGCTCCTTTATTTATCGCTCTATGTTGAGGATACGAATTTGATTAAACGAAGTCAAAATGTCCAAATTTTTGAAATATATCAACCGTTAATCCAGGAATATTTTGCTTTAGGGGGGACACAAACGTTACGGGGAACCCTTTGTTTAGAAAGATTGAATCACTTATTCAAAGAAAAAAATTGGAGTATTGGTGGCAGTGCAGATGCTTTAATTTTGGTGGTGTTTTTAGATAAACTAATGAAATTAAATTGGCTGACCCCTTAATTAAAAAGATAGTTACAACGCTGATTTGGTCAGTTATTTTGACCTTATATGCTTATGGAAAGGTCTCAAGAGAATTCAAGAAAGCGATTGACAAATACCACGAAACACAGTATATTTTATTACGAAATCATTCTTATCAGAGTATACAAATACGATGATAAACAGTTGAAGCGAATCTTGATTTGCTTTTCCTAAACCTGATTCTTTTAGAATCAGGTTTTTGTTTATCTAAAAGGCGGCATTCGTTCAAAAACGGCTGTCGCCTTTTTTTATGAAATTTTTTTAATATAAAAAATTTCATAAAAAAATCTTAAAAACAGAAAAAATTGTTATAGATTAGAGTCATTTTTTTGATGTAAAGTTTTTATGACTTACAGCCATAAAATTGATAAAAACAGTCAAAGAAGCAGAAAAAATAATAGTGGAATTTCTCAAAAAAATAAAAAAATTTTCCGTTATTTAATTATCGATTTATCAAACGATAAGTTATAATAAAATAATTTATTTATCTTTAATGATTGAGGAGAAATGTATAAACTTCCTCATTTTCCTCTCATTGTATAATAACTCACTAATGAATTAGTGAGTTTTTTAACATATCCAGGATGTTTGTTATCAAATGAATTTTTATATAAAAATTCACAGCATTATATTTTGAAAAGCTGAGGAAATGTACTAAACTGCAGGTGTTAAATCCATTTAAATCGCTAAAGGGGGAGATGAACAACTAGGGGAAGCTAATGATCTTGGTATTTATCGTTTATTTTAAAGAAAAGAGGGACGATCAGATGAAAAAGAAAATTGTTGAGGATTTTAATCGGAAAAGTCAGCATAAAAAATGGACAAAACGCAAGATGCTTAATTTAGCAATATCAAGTGGTTTATTATTTACGTCATTAGCAATCCCTGTAAGTATAGCTGTTACCTCTGGCACAATCAGTGCATCAGCAGCGGTCTTGGATATCGAACTATTATCAAATGTTACGTCAAATAATGACAGTGGCACTTCAACGAGTAATCGTTGGACAGCCGCAAACCAAAATCAACCAGTTAATTTCACGGTTTCTGGTGGCGCTTTAGCAGATGCTTCCGCTGTGTTTAGTGGACAAAAACAAGCGGTGTTAGTGGTTCCTCCTGAGTTAAGAGGAAATGTAGCTGCAGCAGGCAGCGCAGCAATCAATACCAATGTCACGATTGATCTTTCAAAAGTTACTTTTTTGACCGCCGTTTTGAATGCAGCCAATGATTTAACCAATGTCATTACTCAAATTACCAGTGGAGCGTTAGGGAATTTAACTGGTGTTGATATTGATCTGACGGAAGTGAATCGTCAGTTGGAATTAGTGAATAACATTGAAAACTTAGGTGCTGCTTCATTTACAGCTCCGGAAACGTTAGCAGCTGACGGCTCATACATTAGCGCACCAATTAGTGATGGTTTAGGGTTAGTTTTAGCCCAAAATGTTTCAAACATCTTACAAGATTTGAATGCGGCAGTTCAAGCTTTGGAGGCAAAAGGAACCAGTATCCCAAGTAATCTTGTCGCCACAGCCATAAATGCAGCCTTGCTTCCTGTCAAAGGCACGGTAAACGTGGCTGTTTCAGGTGCTTTGCCTTTATTAGCGGTTGGTGGTTCAGGTGTGAATGAGTTAGTGGATGCTTCTTTACTAGGCGCAACTACGGTTACTTTACCAACTACCGTTTCAACACCTCAAAATTTATCCAATAATTTAGATGCTCGTTTTGTAGGAACAGTCGTTCAAACAGATCTTTTAGACGTTAATTTATTAGCAACAGCAGACGGTGTATCCAACATTTATTTTGCTGCAGGTACTACTAGTGAAGTAACCGCACCTACCGTAACAGGAGTAACAGGCAATTCAACGGCAGGTTACGAAGTTAAAGGAACTGCCGATGCCAATGCCACGGTTGAAATCCGAAATGCAGGAGGTGCCGTGATAGGTACAGGTACTGCTGATGGGACAGGGGCATTTACAGTTACCATTCCCGCAGGTGAAGTAGGTGCGAATGAAACGTTAACCGCCGTAGCGAAAAACGCCAGCGGCACAGAAAGTACGCCAACAACGTTCCAAACACCAGCGGATGAAGCAACCGTAACCGCACCAACAATCACAGGAGTGACAGGTAATTCAACGGCAGGTTACGAAGTTAAAGGAACTGCCGACGCCAATGCCACGGTTGAAATCCGAAATGCAGGAGGCACCGTAATAGGTACAGGTACCGCCGATGGGACAGGGGCATTTACAGTTACCATTCCCGCAGGTGAAGCAGGTGCTAATGAAACGTTAACCGCCGTAGCGAAAAACGCCAGCGGCACAGAAAGCACGCCAACAACGTTCCAAACACCAGCGGATGAAGCAACCGTAACCGCACCAACAATCACAGGAGTGACAGGTAATTCAACGGCAGGTTACGAAGTTAAAGGAACTGCCGACGCCAATGCCACGGTTGAAATCCGAAATGCAGGAGGCACCGTAATAGGTACAGGTACCGCCGATGGGACAGGGGCATTTACAGTTACCATTCCCGCAGGTGAAGCAGGTGCTAATGAAACGTTAACCGCCGTAGCGAAAAACGCCAGCGGCACAGAAAGCACGCCAACAACGTTCCAAACACCAGCGGATGAAGCAACCGTAACCGCACCAACAATCACAGGAGTAACAGGCAATTCAACAGCAGGTTACGAGATCAAAGGCACCGCCGACGCCAATGCCACGGTTGAGATCCGAAATGCAGGAGGCACCGTAATAGGTACAGGTACCGCTGATGGGACAGGAGCGTTTACAGTTACCATTCCCGCAGGTGAAGCAGGTGCCAATGAAACGTTAACCGCCGTAGCGAAAAACGCCAGCGGCACAGAAAGTACGCCAACAACGTTCCAAACACCAGCGGATCCTAATACACCCGTAGCGACGCCAATTGTTGAGACTGTAACAGGTAGTACAACAAAAGGCTATGAGGTCAAAGGGACTGCTGAAGTTGGCACCACCATTGAGGTTCGCGATGCAGCTGGCACGGTCCTTGGTACTGCAACAACTGGAACTGACGGAAAATATACAGTGACTTTAGATCCAGGAAAAGCAACAGCAAATCAAACGCTGAGCGTTGTAGCGAAAAACGCTAGTGGCACGGAAAGTCAACCAGCAACGGCGACAACACCAGCTGATGTCACTGCACCAACAGTTGATAACATCACAGGCAACTCTGGTTCGGGTTATGAAATTACAGGAACAGCAGACCCTAACACAACAATCGAAGTTCGTGATCCAGCTGGGGCAGTCATTGGTACAGGTACCTCTGATGCGAATGGTGATTTTACTGTAACGCTACCAACGGGAACGACAAATCCTGGGGATACGTTAACAGTGATTGGAAAGGATAACGCAGGAAATGAAAGTCAACCGACTGAAGTCCTTGTTCCTGCTGATGCCACGGTTACAGCACCAACTGTAACAGGAGTAACAGGTAATTCAGTTGCTGGTTATCAGGTGACAGGCACCGCTGATCCGAATGCTACCATTGAAATTCGTGATGCAGATGGGAACGTGATTGTAACAGGGACTGCCGATGGGACTGGTTCCTTTGCTGTGAACCTTCCAGCTGGGACGGCAAATGCGAATGAAACATTGACAGCGTTAGCCAAAGATCCTGATGGCAATACAAGTACACCGACAACCTTCCAAACACCAGCAGATGAAGTAGTGGCACCGCCAAGTGTCGACAAAGTTACTGGGAATACAACACAAGGATATCAAGTGACAGGTACCGCTGAACTTGGCACCACCATTGAAGTTCGTGCAACAGACGGAACAGTTTTAGGCACCGCAACAACTGGACCGACTGGCCAATATACTGTGACGTTAGCTTCAGGAAAAGCAACAGCTAAACAAACAGTGAATGTAGTTGCTAAAAATGATACTGGACTTGAGAGTCAACCAACTACAGCTATGACACCCGCTGATGTTACCACACCAACAATTGGTGACATTACTGGAGATTCAACAACTGGTTATGAAATCACTGGGACGGCGGACCCTAATACCACCATTGAAGTACGGAACCCAGATGGAACAATTATTGGTACAACGACAACGGATGATCAAGGAAACTTTACTGTGGACCTTCCAGCGGGAGCCGCTAATCCTGGTGATACATTAACAGTTGTTGGAAAAGACGGTGACGGCAATGAAAGTCAACCAACGGAAGTGACGGTCCCTGAAGATGCAACCGTAGCAGCACCAACTGTGACGACTGTTACAGGAACAACTGCCACTGGGTATCAAGTAACCGGCACGGCAGAGCCAAATGTCACCATTGAGATTCACAATGAAGCAGGTTTAGTTATTGCTACGGGAACGACTGATGGTGCTGGCGCATTTACAATCACTCTTCCGACGGGCACAGCAACAGCTAACGAAGCCTTAACTGCCATTGCGAAAGATGCTGCTGGGAAAGAAAGTAATCCGACTGCTTTCAAAACACCTGCTGATCCAGATGCACCAGTCGCGACACCTACTGTTGACAAAATCACTGGTAGCACGACAAACGGCTATCAAGTAGTAGGAGCAGCAGAAGTTGGTACAACAGTTGAGGTGCGTGACGCCGATGGCACAGTCCTTGGCATGGCAACTACTGGAACTGATGGCAAATACACAGTGACTTTAGAGCCAGGGAAGGCCTCAGCTAACGAAACAATAACTGTCGTAGCGAAAAATGCAACAGGAAAAGAAAGTCAGCCAGCTACAGCAACTACACCAGCCGACTTAGCCACACCAACCATTGATTCTATTACCGGAAATTCTGGTAAAGGTTACGAAATCACTGGAACGGCGGAGCCCAAAACCACTATTGATGTCCGTGACGCAGACGGAACCATCATTGCTGCTACCACTGCTAACGAAACCGGCCAATATACGGTGACTCTACCAGCTGGCGTAGTGACACCAGGAGAAACGATTACGATTATTAGCAAAGATGGCGCTGGCAATGAAAGTCAACCAGCTACAGCCGTTATTCCAGCGGATGTTGTTTTAGCGGCGCCAACTATTACGAAGGTTGAAGGAAACAAAGCCAATGGCTATACAGTCACTGGAACTGCTGATCCAAATGTCACGGTTCAATTTTACAATAGCAGTGAACAATTATTGGCAAGTGGCAATACAACTACTGGAGGCACCTTCTCCGTTCATATTGCAGCAGGGTTAGCAACAGAAAAAGAAACGTTAACCGCACTAACCACAGATACACAAGGAAATGTGAGTCCTAAAACCACATTTATGACGCCAGCCGATATTACGGGAGAACCAGAAATTAAAATTGCGGCACCAACTGTTTCTTCAGTTTTAGGAACGTCTAAAGCCGGCTACCTCATCAAAGGAACAGCTGAACCAAACCGAATCATTCAAATTAGTAACCGACTATTAAGAAGTGTGATTGCTGTAGGTGCCACCGATGCTGAAGGCAACTTCGCTATCCAATTAACAGCGGGACAAGCGACTGCTCAACAAAGTTTACTTGCGACAGCTACAGATGGCGCAGGACATTACAGTACGGCTACAACCTTCATGACACCAGCCGACCCAACGAATCCTGGAGGAGGCAATGGTAACACTGGCGGAAATAACGGCAATACAGGCGGCAACACAGGAAACAATGGCGCAACTGGTGGGAATAATGGGAATGGTTCAAACACAGGTTCAAATCCAAATGGGGGTTCTGGTTTAGGCACAACAGGTTCTGGCTTAGGTTCACTAGGCAATGGCCTCGGTACAAATGGTAGTGCCTACAACCCGAAACTAAGTACCATCAGTTATGGCACTGGAAATCACGGGAAAACAGGCTACTTACCTAGTACAGGTGAAAAAGAGTCCTCAGCCGTGACAACAAGTTTGTTTGGCGCCTTTGTCGCACTCCTTGCGAGCATGGGAATCATCAAACGCAAACGTAAAAACTAGCTCTCTCCTTTAATTCCTATAGATGAGAAAACGTATTGTTGAGAATTCCCCACTCAATGATACGTTTTCTCGTTCCATTTAATGAAGAAAAATTGCCAAATAGAATAAAATGTGCTATTCTATTTTCAGAAAATCGAAGGAACAAGCAGTGAAAGTGCTAAATCCAACCTGAATTTTTTAATGCAGGAGGAGTGGGCGCTTTTTTTGTTGTTATGAAGAAAGGAAGCTAATTATGCAATCAGCTACAATGGAATTTGATACAATTGCGGCGATTTCTACGCCGCCAGGTGAAGGTGCGATTAGTATTGTTCGTTTAAGTGGCGAGCAAGCAGTTGCTATTGCAAACAAAGTTTATCGGTCAGGCACTAAAGATTTAGCTAAAGTCCCCACGCACACGATTCATTATGGTCATATTGTTGATCCGAAAAACGATCAATTGATTGATGAAGTCATGCTTTCTGTGATGCGGGCACCGAAAACATTTACACGAGAAGACGTGGTAGAAATTAACTGTCATGGCGGCATTGTCGTGGTGAACCAACTACTGCAATTACTGTTACGTGAAGGCGCACGAATGGCCGAACCTGGGGAATTTACAAAACGTGCTTTTCTAAATGGCCGAATGGATCTTTCACAAGCAGAAGCAGTGATGGACTTAATCCGTGCTAAAACAGATAAAGCGATGAATGTTGCATTGAATCAATTGGATGGTAACTTGTCGGCGTTAATTCGTTCATTAAGACAAGAAATTTTAAATACTTTAGCACAAGTAGAAGTTAATATCGATTATCCAGAGTATGATGATGTCGAAGAATTAACCACGAAATTACTTTTAGAAAAAGCCGAATTTGTGAAAGCGCAGATTCAACAATTATTAACGACCGCTAAACAAGGAAAAATTTTGCGAGAAGGTCTAAGTACAGCAATTATTGGCCGACCAAATGTCGGGAAATCCAGTTTGTTAAACCATCTGTTACGAGAAGAAAAAGCCATCGTTACAGATATTGCTGGAACGACACGTGATGTCATTGAAGAATACGTTAACGTTCGCGGCGTTCCTTTAAAATTAATTGATACAGCGGGGATTCGCGAAACAGAAGACATTGTGGAACGCATTGGTGTCGAACGTAGCCGCAAAGCGTTAGCAGATTCGGATTTAATTTTGTTAGTCTTAAATCAAAGCGAAGAATTGACAGAGGAAGATCGTCAACTGTTGGAAGCAACGAAAGGCTTAAAACGCGTTATTCTTTTAAATAAAATGGACTTACCGACAAAACTGGATCCTAACGAATTACAAGAATTAGTCCCTGCAGAAGAAATTTTATCCGTTTCGGTGTTGTCAAACACAGGCTTAGACCAGTTAGAAGCGAAAATTGCTGATCTTTTCTTTGGCGGCCAAACAGGCGAAAAAGATGCTACCTATATTTCTAATACACGTCATATTGCTTTGCTGGATCAAGCAGCGCTTTCGTTACAAGAAGTGATTAACGGCATCGAAGCAGGTATGCCAGTCGATTTAGTTCAAATTGATATGACCCGTTGTTGGGATTATTTAGGGGAAATCGTCGGCGATAGTGTCCAAGATGAATTAATTACACAGTTATTTAGTCAATTTTGTTTAGGAAAATAAGACAAGAGAGGAATTTTTTATGAATCAATATCAAGCAGAATCATATGATGTTATTGTCGTCGGTGCTGGACATGCTGGCTCTGAAGCAGCCATAGCAGCCGCACGAATGGGCGTTAAAACGTTACTTTTAACGATTAATTTAGATATGGTTGCTTTTATGCCATGTAACCCTTCTGTTGGTGGACCTGCCAAAGGAGTCGTTGTCCGAGAAATCGATGCATTAGGCGGCGAAATGGGTAAAAACATTGATAAAACCTACATCCAAATGCGGATGCTAAATACTGGTAAAGGTCCAGCAGTGCGTGCGTTGCGCGCGCAAGCTGACAAACATGCCTATGCGACAGAAATGAAACATACCATTGAAAAAGAAGAAAATTTAACCCTTCGTCAAGGGATTGTTGAAGAATTAATCGTGGAAGATGGCGTTTGTCGTGGTGTTGTAACTTCAACAGGTGCCGCATACCGTAGTCAAGCAGTGGTGATTACTGCCGGTACTGCCTTGCGTGGCGAAATTATTATTGGTGAATTAAAATATTCATCAGGACCAAACAATTCGCAACCTTCCGTTGGTTTAGCCAATCATTTAAAAGAATTAGGTTTAGAAATCGATCGCTTTAAAACAGGAACGCCGCCGCGAGTAAAATCAAGTACGATTGATTATTCTGTGACAGAGGAACAACCAGGCGATAAAGAACCCAACCACTTTAGTTACAGCACGCCAGATAGTGCCTACAATCAAAACCAAGAACCTTGTTGGTTAACTTATACGAATGAAACAACGCATGAAATTATTCAAAAAAATCTACACCGCGCCCCAATGTTTACTGGGATTGTGGAAGGTGTGGGCGCTCGGTATTGCCCATCCATCGAGGACAAAATTGTTCGTTTTGCAGACAAACCAAGACACCAATTGTTCTTGGAACCAGAAGGGTTGAATACCGAAGAAGTTTACGTCCAAGGCTTATCTACTTCTTTACCAGAAGATGTCCAAACAGAAATGCTTCATTCTATTGAAGGATTAGAAAAAGTAGAAATGATGCGTACAGGTTACGCCATTGAATACGATGTGGTAGTCCCTCACCAATTACGCCCAACATTAGAAACAAAGGTCATTGAAAATCTTTATACAGCAGGTCAAACGAACGGAACTAGTGGCTACGAAGAAGCTGCTGGTCAAGGCTTGATGGCAGGAATTAATGCTGCATTGAAAATTCAAGGCAAAGAGCCTCTTGTTTTAAAACGTAGTGATGGCTATATTGGCGTCATGATTGACGATTTAGTTACAAAAGGCACTAACGAACCTTATCGTTTATTAACGTCACGTGCGGAGTATCGTTTGATTTTACGACATGACAATGCGGACTTACGTTTAACAGAAATGGGTCATGAAATTGGCTTAGTCAAAGAAGAACAATATGCCGCCTATCTAGTCAAAAAAGCGGCTGTTGAAGCGGAAATTGCCCGCTTAGGCAAACATCGGATTAAACCAACCAAAGAAGTGCAAGCATTTTTGGAAACCAAAGGCGCTGCTGGCTTAAAAGATGGTATTTTAGCTAGAGATTTTCTGAAACGCCCAGAAATCAGTTATCAAGAAGTCGCTCAATTTATTCCCGCACCTGAAGAGGCGCTCGATCCAAAAGTGATTGAACAAGTAGAAATTCAAATCAAGTACGAAGGCTACATTAAAAAAGCCATGGAAAAAGTTGAGAAACTAAAACGCATGGAAGCAAAACGCATTCCAGAAAACATCGATTACCAAGCGATTAACGGCTTGGCGACAGAAGCAAAACAAAAACTACAAAAAATCCAACCAGAAACGATTGCCCAAGCAAGCCGTATCAGCGGTGTGAATCCCGCTGACATTAGCATTTTGATGGTCTACATCGAACAAGGAAAAATCGCGAAAGTGCAAGGATAATAAAAATTTGAAGCAGTTGCTTCTTCACGGATGATTGATTGTGAAGAAGCAACTGCTTTTTTGTTTTGAATTAGTCTACTTTTTTTTCTAAACTGCAAAAAAAGACTGTCTTAAATAATTTCACAAACTGACCTATACTGAAAGCGCAAACAAATGATAGGAGTGGAACAAATGACAGATTGGTTAGGAATTAAAGGAAAAGTAGTGATTGTTACAGGAGGCTCATCTGGTATTGGTCGCAGCATTGTTGAAAGCTTGTTAGCACAAGAGGTCTATGTTGCTAATTTTGATATTTCAGCATCAGAAACGCAACATGAGCATTTACTCTTTGTGAAAGTCGATGTAACTTCTCGAGCAGAAGTAGAAGCAGGTGTCGCTCAAGTGGTGGAAAAATTTGGAACCGTAGATGGCCTAGTAAATAACGCCGGAATCAATATTCCTCGTCTATTGGTGGATAAAAATCATCCTCATGGGCCTTATGAATTATCGGATGAGGTATTCGACAAAATTGTAGCCATCAATCAAAAAGGGCTCTACCTAATGAGCCAAGCAGTGGGCCGGATTCTTGTACAAAAACAAGCAGGTGTCATTATTAATATGTCTTCAGAAGCTGGATTAGAAGGCTCCGAAGGGCAAAGCGCCTACGCTGCAACGAAAGCAGCGGTCAGCAGTTATACACGTTCATGGGCTAAAGAGTTAGGAAAATCAAACGTCCGTGTCGTGGGGATTGCGCCAGGCATTATGGAAGAAACGGGCTTGCGCACTTTAGCATACGAAGAAGCATTGGCTTATACACGAAACATTTCTGTGGAGCAATTGCGAGCAGGTTATTCAAAAACAAGTACGATTCCATTAGGTCGTAGCGGAAAACTCCATGAAGTCGCTGACTTAGTATGCTATTATTTATCAGACCGTTCAAGCTATATTACAGGCATCACCACAAACGTAGCTGGAGGTAAAACAAGAGGATAGAGGTGGGAAAACTAAATGACGCTAGTAAATAGATGGTACCAAGTAATAAAATTACTAGTTGATCACAAAGGAATGAGCTTACAGGAATTGCAAGAGAAATTAGCCGCAAGTCCTCAAACAGTTCGTAAAAACATTGATACATTGAATGATGAATTAATCGGTATCGCCCAAATTATTCAGAAGGAAAATCTCTTTCAGTTAGAAATCAATAACTTTGAAGGTTTTGAAGAGGTTTTGTCTGGACGGCTAAAAAGGGAATCTGATTTTAATTCTTCAAGCAAGCGTGTTTCCTACATTATCAAACGATTAATAGAAGAAGATCAATTTATTTCAACTTATGATTTATCCGAAGAACTCGCCGTTAGTCGCGGCACAGTTAATAAAGACATTAAGCGCATGAAAGAGCTGATTGCTCCTTGGCAGGTTGCGGTTGTAGGTACGCCAAACCGTGGCATTCATTTAGAAGGAAAAGAGTTTGATTTACGCTTACTTCATGTGAATTACGTCCAAGAATATTTTGAAGAACAGTTTCTTCATGAAACTACCAAACAAATGATACAAAAAATAATCAAAGAAACAAGACTAGCAAAACAAGATAGTTTTCTTTTACGAAGAGTGGTTTCAATTGTTTTGCAGCGTGTTTTAGCTGGAAAACTCATTACGGAACTACCACTAGAATATGTTGATTATGTTCGTCATAACGAGCAGATTGAAGAACTGATGTATCACTTGGAAATAACCTATAATGTAACGTTAAGCCAATGGGAACGTTCCTTTATCAGCTTTCCTTTTAACATCAACACAAACCATATTCGTAATTCTTTATTGGCTGATGAAGGACTCTTAGCTGACTATTTTCAAAAAATGATGAAAAAAATTCATCATTCAGTTGTTGTTGAATTTGATGAGGACTTCTTGTTTTCAGAAATGAAAGATCATTTAAGAAACGTGATGAATCGACTCGTTTTTCATGTGGAGTGTCACGATTTATTTTACGGAGAAATTGAACGACAATATCCTTTGGCCTATGAATTAGCCAAGATTGGCTTGCAAGAATTGGGCCGTTTGTTAAATCGTTGTGTGCCGACGGTTGAATTTGGGTATCTCGCTTTGTATTTTGAGCTAGCATTGAGAGGGAACTATGAAGCGGGAGCCAAAAAAGAAATCGCTGTAATCTGCAGTACAGGTCATGGAACGGCCTTGATCATTCAGCGGCAATTGGAAAAAGTTTTGGGTCCAGACGTCCAGATTGCCCATTTTTCTGAAGAAGAGGCAGAGAGAAGAGAATTGAATCAATATTTTGCTATTTTTACAACCATTCCCTTAAAAAATATTCGACCACAAACACCGATGATCCATTTAACTAATTTATTTAACGATACTTGGCTCAGAAATGAGTGGCAGAGAGCAAAAGAAATTCGTTCCGTGGAATCTCAAAATATTCATATGACCTATCAATTATTAGAGAATACTCAAGGTTACCGAGCGAATATCCAGAAAATGGTTGCTGATTTAGAAGCAGAAAAATTAGTAGATCCCCAATTTATCGAACGAATTTTTACTAGAGAAGATCAACAAACAACTATTTTTGAATCGGGGATTGCCTTTCCCCATACAATTAATCAAGCCTTACCAACGATTATTTTATCGATTGGGGTTTTTGAAGAATCACTGGTTACACCAGAAGGTAAAGTTGATGTTATTTTGCTGTTGGGTATTCCAGAAGAGCTGACGGCCACTGTTGAAGCAGAGTTACTACAACTATATGACCGCTTGTTTACAATCGCAGGAGACGAACGTTTACGTAATGAGTTACGGAAGCAACGAGATGTTTTAGCGGTTAAAGAGTGGATGCAAAGGAAGGGGATTATCATATGAGTTTTATCTACGTATTCGGGGCGCTTTTTTTAACAGCTTACTTCGTTCAGATAGCTATGGGAATGAAACAGATTAAACACTTTAATCAAAACTACCAAGAATTGCGACAATTAGGGAAAGTCGCGATTGGTCGACGTGCAGGGAAGTTAAAAGCAGGCACGATTATCTTGTTTGCTGTGGATTCGCAAGGGAAAATCTTAGCCGCTAGAAAGATGCAAGGTGTCACCGTTCTAGCTAAATTTCATCCCTTACCTCAGTACGTGAACGAGGATATTCATTATATGGATCATTACCATCCACTCGTACAAAAGGAAAATAAATTAACCCAACAAGCGATGGAAAATGCACGAGAAATTTACTTACGTGTTGAGCTTGGCAATTATCAAGAAACACAACCATTAACGCCGCTTAATGGAGCCAAAATTCAATGGCAATTATGGAAAAATAAAGTACAAACAAAATTGAAAGGAAGTGTCGAGTAATGTCTTATATTACAAAATTTGCGGAAGGATTTATGCACCTTTTCCAAACAGGAGCAGAAACATTTATTTCTTGGATGACAGGCATCGTACCTGTTGTTTTGATGTTAATGGTAGCTATGAATACTTTAATTGCTTTTCTAGGAGAAGAAAGAGTAACCAAAGTAGCCAAACTTTCTGCCAAAAATCCTGTTACGCGGTATTTAGTGCTGCCTTTTTTATCCGCTTTTATGTTAGGCAATCCAATGTCCTTTACGATGGCACGATTTTTACCAGAATACTATAAACCTAGCTATTATGCTGCACAAGCGCAATTTTGTCATACCAGTAATGGGGTTTTCCCTCATATTAATCCTGGTGAATTGTTCGTTTGGTTAGGGATTGCGCAAGGGATTGATACGTTAGGACTAAATTCGATGGACCTAGCGATTCGCTATATGTTTGTAGGGATATTAATGAATTTTATTGGCGGTTGGGTTACCGATTTCACTACCGCCTATGTTTGCAAACAACAAGGAATTACCCTTAGTAAAACAGTAGAGATTGCTGTGGATTAGAAAGGAGCAAGGTGAGATGACGTACAATAGTATTAAGGTAGTTAAAGGAAATGGCGGTTATGGTGGGCCCTTAGTGATTACACCGACAGAAGAAAAACATAAATTTATTTACATTACAGGTGGCGGCGAGAAACCCGCAATTGTTGATAAAATCGTAGAATTGACAGGAATGGAAGCGGTCAATGGTTTTAAGACATCGATTCCAGATGATGAAATCGCATTAGCCATTATTGATTGTGGAGGCACTCTTCGTTGCGGAATTTATCCTAAAAAAGGAATTCCTACTATTAACGTTGTTCCAACTGGCAAAAGTGGTCCCTTAGCACAATACATTAATGAGACAATTTATGTTTCCGCTGTAGGCCCGAAACAGATTACATTGACATCAGAAGAAGCTGCTGCTGATACAGAAAAGCCCACCTCGAAAAAAACAGAATTTAAATATGATACAAGTAAAAAAATTACTGAACAAAAAGCGGAACAACAAAGTTTTGTTGCGAAAATTGGTATGGGTGCAGGAAAAGTTGTAGCGACATTCAACCAATCAGCCCGTGAAGGCGTACAAACGATGATCAACACAGTGATTCCGTTTATGGCATTTGTTTCTTTATTAATTGGTGTGATTCAAGGTTCAGGAATTGGTGAATTTTTTGCCAATATCATGGCGCCATTGGCAGGAAACATTGTGGGGTTAACAATTATTGGTTTTATTTGTTCTCTGCCGTTTCTTTCTCCTTTATTAGGTCCTGGAGCAGTAATCAGCCAAGTAATTGGTACGTTAATTGGTGTGGAAATTGGGAAAGGCAACATTCCGCCACAACTAGCCTTACCAGCATTGTTTGCTATTAATACACAAAACGCGTGCGACTTTATTCCAGTTGGTTTAGGCTTGGAAGAAGCTGAAGCTGAAACCGTTGAAGTCGGGGTCCCTTCTGTTTTATATTCTCGTTTCTTAAATGGTGCCCCTCGAGTACTAGTTGCTTGGTTAGCAAGTTTTGGATTGTATAGTTAAAAAATTTTTTTTGGAGGATGGGAAATGTCAGTATTTACAACAAAGGTTCAGTCTATTGGACCAGAAGCCGAATTATTTAAAGAAGAAAAAATGGTCATCTTATTTGGAAAAGATGCACCAGATGCTTTAGCAGATTATTGTTATAACATTGAGGTTCAGCCAGTCACAGAAGCGATTACGGACAAGCAAACGTTAGTGATTGATGAACAAACTTACCAGATTACCGCTGTAGGCGAGGTAGTATTAACTAATTTAGACACATTGGGTCACATTACTATTAAATTTGATGGCGCAACAACACCTGAATTACCAGGTACATTATACGTTGAAGAAAAAGCTATTCCTGAAATAACTGTTGGTACAACAATCACTATTCTATAATTATCGTTTAAGGGAGGAACGTAAAAGATGGAATTTATGCTAGATACAATTAATCTTGAGGCTATTCGAAAGTATCAGAAAATTTTACCACTGGCAGGCGTAACGTCTAATCCCAGTATTGTTAAACAAGCAGGAAAAATTGACTTCTTTGCGCAGATGAAAGAAATCAAAAAAACGATTGGACAAGCGAGTTTGCACGTCCAAGTGGTCGGTCAAACGACAGAAGAGATGCTAGAAGATGCCCAAACCATTGTACAACAATTAGGCCAAGAAACATTCATTAAAATCCCAGTCAATGAAGCAGGCTTGGCAGCCATCAAACAACTAAAGCAGGCAAATTATCGGATAACAGCAACCGCTATTTATACAGAATTTCAAGGCTACCTAGCGATTGCGGCAGGTGCAGATTATTTAGCACCGTATTATAATAGGATGGAGAATTTAACAATTGATTCTCAAAAGGTTATTGAGCATTTAGCTGCAGAAATTAAACGGACGAACGCAAAGAGTAAGATCTTAGCTGCTAGTTTTAAAAACGTGGCACAAATTAATCAAGCCTGTCAAATGGGGGCGCAAGCGGCCACTATCGCACCAGAACTCGTGACACAAGGCTTGGCAATGCCCGCCATTCAAAAAGCAGTAACTGATTTTCAGGAAGATTGGGTTGCTGTTTTTGGAGTAGAAACGGTAAACGAATTAGCATAAAAAGAACGAGAAGAAAAAGCGGCCATTTTTCTTCTCGTTCTTTTTTTGTTTCACATGAAACATCTACGATTATTCACTTGCTTAAAAATTAGACAATTTTCTTTATTTGTCAAAGAATTTCTTAAAAAAAAGGGTTATCTTTTGGGTATTTTTTTTGGTAGCAGTATGATGAGGGTATCAAATGATAGGAGGAAACGAGAATGAGATACACAAATGGAAATTATGAAGCATTTGCTCGACCAAGAAAACCAAAAGGTGTAGATGACAAGAGTGCCTACATCGTTGGTGGTGGCCTAGCAGGTTTAGCAACGGCTGTTTTCTTAATTCGTGACGGTCAAATGAAGGGCGAAAATATTCACATTTTTGAAGAACTCACGCTGTCTGGCGGTTCTTTAGATGGTAAATTTATTCCCCATGATGGCTTTGTCACTCGCGGCGGACGCGAAATGGAAAACCATTTCGAGTGTTTGTGGGATCTATTTCGTTCGGTACCATCATTAGAAGTAGAAGATGCCTCTGTCCTAGATGAGTTTTACCGGTTAGATTTAGATGATCCGAATTCTTCAAATTGCCGCATTATTCATAACCGTGGCGAACGTGTCCCCGATGATGGACAATTTACTTTATCCAAAAAAGCACAAAAAGAAATCGTTGATTTATTTATGACTTCTGAAGATCAATTAATTGGCAAAAAAATTGAAGATGTTTTCGGCGAAGAATTTTTTGAATCCAACTTTTGGATCTATTGGTGTTCAATGTTTGCTTTTGAAAAATGGCACTCTGCCATTGAAATGCGCCGTTACATCATGCGCTTTATCCACCACATCAAAGGTTTGCCTGACTTTACAGCCTTGAAGTTTACCAAATACAATCAATACGAATCGTTAGTGAAACCATTATTAAGCTTTTTAACCAATCAAGGGGTAGACTTTCAATATGAAACAACGATCAATGATATCCAAGTCGACATCAAAGGAGCTACTAAAGTTGCTCGGCGATTATTGTTGACACAAGCGGGCAAAACCAAAGAAATTCCTTTAACTGAAAATGATTTAGTCTTCGTAACGAATGGCTCAATTACTGAAAGTTCGACGCAAGGAGATCATCATACACCAGCACCAATTACTCATGAACTAGGGGGAAGTTGGAATCTCTGGAAAAACTTAGCAAAACAATCCCCAGAATTTGGGCACCCAGAAGTTTTCTGTGAAAATTTACCAGATGAAAGTTGGTTTGTCTCAGCAACGATTACGTGGGAAAATTTCGATATTGAACCGTATCTTTCTCGGTTAACACATCGTAAATTACGCACAGGAAAAATTGTCACAGGTGGTATTATTACTATCAAAGACTCTAATTGGATGATGAGTTTCGCTATGCATAGACAACCGCATTTTAAAGAACAAAATGATCAACAATCTATAACTTGGGTATATGGATTACTTTCTAATAAACCAGGAAATTATATCAAAAAACCAATTGAACAATGTACAGGTCAAGAAATTACGCAAGAGTTACTTTATCATTTAGGGGTCCCAGAAGGGGAAATTGAACGTATTTCAGAAGAATCGGCTACCACTATTCCGGTTTATATGCCGTTTATCACTTCTTACTTTATGTTAAGAGAACCAGGCGATCGACCATTAGTTGTACCAAACGGCTCTAAAAATCTTGCTTTCATTGGGAACTTCGCAGATACTGAACGAGATACGGTGTTTACAACAGAGTATTCTGTACGGACAGCGATGGAAGCTGTTTATCAATTGCTAGAGGTTGAACGCGGAGTACCAGAAGTGTTTGCTTCTGCATACGACTTGCGCGTCTTAGCAAACTCTGTTTATTATTTATCTGACAAGAAAAAATTAACAGAAATGGATATGCCGTTCGTGGAACGCAAAATGGTTGAACACTTTGTGAAGAAATTTGAGGATACGTATATTGGTGATATTTTAAGAGAAAATCATTTAATTTAGTTGAAAGAGGTCGGGATAGAAGTGTTTAACTCCGAGAAATAAGAAGGAATTTCCGAAAATTGTTCTATAATTTTTGGAGAATTTCGGCTTATTTCCGAAGGAGTTGCTTCTGTTCCCGCCGTTTATCAGTTTTTGAGCGTGGAGCAAAAATCCAAAGTGATTTTTGTCCCATGCTCTTTTTTGTTGGATTATCAACCGTTGAATAAATATTCATTATTGTGTATATTTCTTTTGTGATTTTATAGATATTAAATATATAATATGTTGAATGGGAGTAGCCAGTGGGCAACTTCGCAAAAAAATCTTAATTTCTGAAGAGACTTTTTCAAAATTTTGTTGAAAAGAAGGCGCATTTTTACCATAGTTTCTTCACATTTAACGGCTATTATTTAAACATACCCGATAAACAAAACCCTAACAAAACACTTTTTCATTTTTTAACTCCTCCGCCCGCCCTTCCCCAAAGGGCGGGTTGTTTTTTTGCGTTAAAGCAGTTGGCATTTTGCGGGGAAAGGATTATCATTATAGAAGAAGTATATAGAAAAAGGCGGCGAGAAGATGGGACGTTGGCAAGAATTACAACAAGCAATGAGTGCTGGTGTAGAGGCGGCGATTGACGCTGGCTGGGACCGCCAAGCTGTTTATGGATTAGTGGAAAGCGCCATAAAAGACACGCGTTTCTTGCCACTTGAGCAAGCGAAAACAGCAGTCACGGAACTGTTTTCTGAAGTGGAAGAAGTGGGCTCTTCAGCGTATGAGCGATTATTTCGCTTTTCGGCTTATCGTCCGCAAGAAAAGCTCTCGTTACTGTTATGGCAATTAGGTGCAGTGTTGGATCAGCATGGCATGTTGCAATTAGTAGGACCTTATCGTTTCTCGAAGACGATTGCACCGCATGCGACGTTTTGGCATTTGTTGGCAAAAACAGTTCAAAAAGCCTATCCGTTAGGTCTTCTTGGGAGCTTTAATCAAGAGAAAGCGAAAAAGATACATCAATTAAGAATGTATATTGATCGTCAAAATATCACGTATATCCGCGATTTTTTTAAACAAGAAGGGGACACCGATGAACAGGCATTAAAACGCTATGTTTTTGCGGCCAAGCCGCAAGGAATGGGCGGGCGGAAACTGAAAAAAAGCTCTGCTCGTTTACACAACAAATACCCTGAGGGGGCATCTTATTCTTTGATTAATAAGAAACGATTGACGCCTAATTTTCACAGTGAGTTTATTTTGAATGAAGAAGGGACCTTTGTAACCCAGTGGGATGTGTTAGTTGAAGACTGGCGAGGCAGATTAATTAGTAATCCAGCTTATTATCAAGCGGCCAAAAACAATGAATACCAGGAAAAAGTCTTGAATGGTGAATCGTTTAATTATGCAAATCGGAATAATCGTACCCATGAATTACTAGATAGTTCACCACCAGGGAGATTTGATCATCAATTACGAAAAACAGCCAAAAAAGGTTGGTTAAGTCCCCGTATCCAAGAATACGACTATCGCAGAGAACGACAAATAAAGTGCGATGATTATAGTAAGTAAAACAAGCCAATGTTTCACATGAAACATTGGCTTGTTTTACTCTTAGAGAAAGGCGGTTTTCGTTGCCGCCAATTGAACATTTTGGCCCGTGGCTAGAGACTTTTTACCACATAAAAAGGCGGATTTTTCTTTTATCATTCAGGCAAAAATCTTCCGAAAAGCATTGCAAGAAATTGCTATTTGCGTTAAAGTAGGAAAAGATGATTGTGAAACATTTTTCTGTTTCACAAAAAAGGAAGGAGTCTTTATGCTACCCGAAGAATTTAGACAACTATTAGCCGCAAAAGGCATTGAATTGACAGACCAACAGATGACACAATTTGACCAATATTTCCATTTACTAGTAGAATGGAATGAAAAAATGAATTTAACAGCCATTACAGAAGAAAAAGAAGTTTATTTGAAACATTTCTATGATTCTGTTTCGTTGGCATTCTTTGAAGACTTTGCCAGTGACAAAGCCATTTGTGATGTTGGCGCAGGCGCAGGATTTCCAAGTATTCCTTTGAAAATTGTTTTTCCTTCATTAAATGTCACAATTGTTGACTCTTTAAATAAACGAATTACTTTCCTAACAGAGTTGGTGAATCAACTAGGTTTGGCTAATGTTTCTTTGTATCATGATCGTGCAGAAACATTTGGTCAAAAAGCAGAATTTCGTGGCGCGTTTGATTACGTTACAGCGCGAGCAGTTGCACGATTAAATGTTTTAAGTGAACTGTGTTTACCCTTAGTTAAAAAAGAAGGCTATTTTTTAGCCTTAAAAGCATCGAAAAGCGAAGAAGAAATTAATGAAGCAAAACCTGCAATCGCTACATTAGGCGGTCAATTTCAGAAAGAAGTTGGTTTTACTTTGCCGATTACGGCAGACGAACGCCACATTGTCGTGATTCAAAAGAAAAAAGAAACCCCTAAAAAATATCCCAGAAAACCTGGATTACCAAATAAACAACCGATTAAATAAGATGGAGGCACACACATGACACGAATTATTTCTGTAGCGAACCAAAAAGGCGGCGTTGGTAAAACAACGACCACTGTAAATTTAGGCGCATGTTTAGCAAACTTAGGCAAAAAAGTCTTACTGATCGACATTGATGCACAAGGAAATGCTACCAGTGGCATGGGTGTCCCTAAACCAGATGTCGCACACGATGTGTATGATGTCCTTGTAAATGAAGAACCAATCACTAGCGTGGTTCAACATACCAGCCGTGAAAATTTAGATATTGTCCCTGCAACTATTCAATTAGCAGGCGCTGAAATTGAATTAACTTCAATGATGGCTCGAGAATCGCGCTTGAAATTAGCAATTGATGAAGTAAGAGACATGTATGATTTCGTTTTAATTGATTGCCCGCCTTCTCTAGGGCATTTAACAATCAATGCTTTTACAGCAAGTGATTCGATTCTAATTCCTGTTCAATGTGAATATTACGCATTAGAAGGCTTGAGTCAATTGCTAAATACGATTCGCTTGGTTCAAAAACATTTTAACCCTGAATTGAAAATTGAAGGGGTCTTGTTAACCATGTACGATGCTCGGACCAATTTAGGTGCCGAAGTCGTTGAAGAAGTCCGTAAATATTTCCGTGAAAAAGTCTATGATACGATTATTCCAAGAAATGTCCGTTTATCCGAAGCACCAAGTCATGGTTTACCAATCATTGACTATGATATTCGCTCAAAAGGTGCCGAAGTGTATCAAGCACTAGCAAAGGAAGTGTTGGAGAATGAATAAAGGCAAAGGTTTAGGCAGAGGCATCGATGCCTTGTTTCAAGATATCGCAAAGCTAGAAGATGTCGACGTTAAGAACGAACAAGTGACAGAAATTCTATTAAACGAACTTCGTCCCAATCCTTACCAACCGCGGAAAACATTTGATGAAACCTCTTTACAAGAACTTGCAAACTCGATTCTACATTCCGGTGTGTTTCAACCGATTATTGTTCGTAAATCGGCAGTTAAAGGCTATGAAATTATTGCAGGTGAGCGTCGGTTCCGGGCTTCTAAATTAGCCGGCAAAGAAAAAATTCCCGCAATTATTCGCGAATTTGATGAAGAATCCATGATGCAAGTTGCTGTTTTGGAAAACTTACAAAGGGAAGATTTAAATCCGCTAGAAGAAGCAGAAGCCTATGAAATGCTAATGAAAAATTTGAAATTAACACAAGCGGAAGTCGCAGAACGTTTGGGCAAAAGTCGCCCGTATATTGCCAATTATTTACGATTGCTAACCTTACCAGATGCGGTCAAAGCAATGGTTCAAAAACAAAGCATGTCAATGGGTCAAGCACGGACGTTATTAGGCTTGAAGAACAAAGAACAGCTATTGCCATTAGCTAATCGTTGTATTAAAGACAATTTAACGGTTCGACAATTAGAACAACTTGTCGCTGAATTAAACGAAACACAAGGCAAAAAGGGCAAAAAAGCGAAAAAAGCCATCAAAGAAAAACCCATTTATATTCGTGAAAGTGAAGACCGCTTAATGGATAAATTTGGGACAACCGTAGCGATTCAAGAAAAAGAAGGCAAAGGAAAAATTGAAATTGAGTACTTGTCCTCTTCGGATTTGGCTAGAATTTTAGATATTTTAGATATTCATTTTGACGAGGAATAAAAAGCAAAGTGAGGAAGTAAAACAGAAAGTCACAAATCCTTTTGCTAGTTTCGGTAAAAAATGGTATTGTAATCATGGTATTTTTATATAAGTAAGAGAAGAAAGAAGGCTTGGAACATGTATGATTTAGGCGATATTGTCGAAATGAAAAAGCCGCATGCTTGCCAAGCAAATCGTTGGCAAATCATTCGCATGGGCGCTGATATCAAAATCAAGTGCACGAATTGCGGGCATATTGTCATGATGCCGCGTCGTGATTTTACTAAAAAATTAAAAAAAGTAATCGAGAAAAAAGCAGACTAATGCTTTGATGCCTCTAATAGAAAAGAGAATAGACTGAGAGAAAGAGTGGAAAACAAATGGCACTAACAGCTGGAATTGTCGGCTTACCAAACGTTGGTAAATCGACCCTATTTAACGCAATTACAAAAGCAGGAGCAGAAGCTGCAAATTATCCCTTTGCAACGATTGATCCGAACGTCGGCATGGTTGAAGTACCAGATGCCCGTTTACAACGCTTGACAGAACTAGTAAAACCGAAAAAAACAGTTCCCACAACGTTTGAATTTACAGACATCGCCGGAATTGTTAAAGGTGCCAGCAAAGGAGAAGGGCTGGGAAATCAGTTTTTAAGTCACATTCGTCAAGTAGATGCAATCTGTCACGTGGTTCGTTGTTTTGATGACGAAAATATCATGCGTGAACAAAATCGGGATGCGGATTTCGTTGATCCTTTAGCAGACATTGATACAATTAATTTAGAGCTAATTTTAGCAGATTTAGATTCAATCAATAAGCGCTATACTCGCGTGGCTAAAATGGCGAAAGCAAAAGATAAAGAAGCGGTGGAAGAATTAGCTGTTTTAGACAAAATTAAACCAGTTTTAGAAGAAGGGTTATCTGCTCGTACGATTGAATTTACGCCAGAAGAAGAGAAAATTGTTAAATCTCTTTTCTTATTAACCACAAAGCCGGTCCTTTATGTAGCAAATGTTTCAGAAGATGAAGTGGCAGATCCAGACAACAATGAGTATGTACAACAAGTTCGTAATTTTGCAACCAGTGAAAATGCGGAAGTAATCGTAGTTAGTGCGCGAGCAGAAGAAGAAATTGCTGAATTGGATTCTGAAGAAGACAAGGCTGAATTTTTAGAAGCAATGGGCATTGAACAATCTGGCTTAGATCAATTGATTCGTGCGGCTTACGATTTGTTAGGCTTAGCTACCTACTTTACAGCTGGTGAACAAGAAGTTCGTGCATGGACGTTCCGTAAGGGAATCAAGGCACCTCAAGCAGCTGGGATTATCCACAGTGACTTTGAACGAGGCTTCATTCGTGCGGAAACAGTTTCTTATGAAGACCTAGATAAATATGGCAATATGCAAGCTGCCAAAGAAGCGGGCCGTGTTCGTTTAGAAGGAAAAGACTACGTCGTTCAAGATGGCGATGTTATGTTGTTCCGTTTTAACGTTTAAGAAAAGACCCATGCCCAACAAGCAATTTGTTTTGGGGTAAGCCCACATATTTAAGGCCATTCAGCCGTTTAGAAAGAGGTTCCCTCTACATGAGGGTGAGGAGGATACAACTATGGAAGCAGAAGCATTACGAGCAATCGTGGCTGAGAATCGTCAATTAGAACAGAATTTGACTAAAAGAAATGAACAATACATTTTTGACTTAAAAAAATCATTAAAAGCGGCTAATTTATCTGAAGAGGAGCTAGCATTGGCTCTACACGGTATTTTACCAGAATTAGTAGCCGGTCAAAAAACAGGCAAAACAGCCCGTCAGTTATTTGGCACTGTTTCAGAACGGACGGAAGCGATTTTAAATAAACCAGCAGAAGTCAAAGAACCAGCGGGCTGGATGATTTGGCTCGACAATACCTTACTATTACTTGGTTTATTAACAATCATGTTAGCGGCGATGTCTCTATTTTCAAAAGGAACCGCACAACCTCTCGGATTAACCACATATATCTTAGGTGCGATGGCTGGGGGTTATGTTTTCTATCTAATGCACAAATATGTTTACCGTTTTGATCGTCAAGGTGGCGACAAAAGCAAACGTCCTGGTTGGTTAAAAACGACCGCCATTCTATTTGGTGGGATGTTCTTGTGGATTGCAGTTTTCGCTGGTTCAGCGATGCTGCCACCAGTAATCAATCCCATTTTAGATCCGATGATTGCTTTAGTAATCGGTGCGTTAGCCTTTGTAGCACGCTATTTCTTCAAGAAAAAATACAATATTCAAGGTAGTTTCATGACACGTCAATAAACGGCGCGCGCTCAATTGTGAATGCGCTCGGCTGACGCAGAAACTGCAACAAGCAAAGTCGCTCTCTCAATGGAGCGTTTTAACAGTTAAAGCCTGGGGGATTAGTCGAAAAAACTAGTGTCCCAGGCTTCTGTTTTCAGAAGTTTGCTAAAGAAAGGAGCCTCTTATGGGACAACAAGTGAAGTCTTGGTGCCGTCAACACGAGCGGCTACTCATTTTTATTAGTTTTCTCTTATTAAGTGGACTTTCTCTCTATTTTGTCTATTTTCAAGAGAATTTTTTACGAGCAAGTGATTTCCGCTTTCATCAAAATCGGGTGGAAGGTCTCGCATTAGCAATTAAAAACAACGACTGGTTTCCTAAAATCAATTATTTTTTCTTGGGAGGCTATGGCTATGCCTCTAGTTTGTTTTATCCAGATGCGTATCTTTATTTACCTGCGCTTTTGCGTGTTCTGGGGCTTTCCTTTGTCGCTAGTATGGCGATTTTTGTGTTTGCAGTAAACTTGGCAACATTTAGTCTTACTTATTATGCAGGCCGATTAATGGCGCTCTCTAAAAAAAGAAGCTATCTCTTTGCCATTTTGTATGGCTTATCTATTTACCGCATGCAAGACTTGTTTAATCGCCAAGCGTTAGGAGAATTTTTGGCGCTAAGCTTTTTTCCGTTGGTCTTAGCGAGCCTGTTTTTATTACGAAAGGGAACCACGAAATATTGGCCGTTGTTAACGCTGGCGATGACTGGCATTGGGTTGGCTCACTTTATTTCTATTGAAATGGTTTCTATTTGGATTGGGTTATACATTCTGTTTTATTGGCAGCAGTTTTTTAAAAAGGAGGTCCTGTGGGCATTAGCGAAGGCTGCAGGTCTGACGCTGCTTTGGCTGGCCTTTTATCTTTTACCAGTTGCTGAACAAATGAAAAATCAAGTGTTTAAAGTTACCTCCAATCCACTCACTTATATTTCCGAAAGAAGTTATCCCATTGTTTCTCTTTTCATTAATAGTTTAAAGAGCAGTGTTTTTCACGCGAAAACAGCGAATCTAGGAACCCTTTTGTTTGTAGGGCTTGTTGTAGCAGTGGTTTCGCTTGCCAGCAAAAAAATTCAGAACAAACGGTTTATTGGTTTGACGCTGGTACTCTTATTGATGGTTACCACGCTTTTTCCTTGGCACTGGCTGAACCACACGCCTTTAAATACGATTCAGTTTCCTTGGCGGTTTTTAGGGATTCTTTCTGTAATGCTCGCTTTTTTCATTGCACAAGACGAATGGGGCGTTTTCCGTAAATCTTGGACCGTGGCTTTGTTGGTTTTCCTTGCCATCAGCAATTTGGGCATTTATCAATATCAAAGTATTCAGTCACAACAAGGCCACCTGTTAACAAAAGCTGAGTATGAGCAACCAACGCCTTTTTATATCGGTGCGGGCCATGAATATTTGCCAGATGAAATCAATTATCAGGAATTATTGAAACAGAAAAAACGACAACTTGATTATTCGGCAGAACAAGTAACCATTACAAACGTTAGAATGCCTTATGGGAAAATTTCATTTGACTACCAAGTGGTGAATCAATCAGCGAAGGTGACCGTTCCTTTTATTTATTACTTAGGCTATCAAGCCACGATTCAAATGAAAAACCAAACGGGCGCTAAAAAAATGAGCCTAACCAATCAAGGAGGTTTAGCCGCTCTTTCTTTATCTGGTACAGGACATGTCGACATCCGTTACCAAAGAACAAAAGTGCAAAAAATAGGGACAATGATGACCTTGCTTTCTGTCGGTGGTTTTGGATTTAGCCGATTTTTACAACAAAAAAAGAAACACAAGATAAAAGAACAACGATGAAAGTAGGACCTTAATTAGGAAGAGTTGAATAGAGGACAAACCGATTTCGGCATTTTGTCCTTTATTCCTCATTGATTATTTAAACAAATCTAGTTGACTTCCTTAGTATTATCTGTTATTTTCATATATAAAATTAAGTCGAGGAGTGGACAAAAAAATGTCAAATTGGGAAACAAAATTTGCGAAAAAAGGTCTTACATTTGATGATGTGCTATTAATCCCTGCAGAAAGCCATGTCTTACCAAATGATGTAGACATGAGTGTACAATTAGCTAAAAATATCAAGTTAAATATTCCATTGATGAGTGCCAGTATGGATACTGTTACAGATAGTAATATGGCAATTGCGATGGCTCGTCAAGGTGGACTAGGTGTCGTACATAAAAATATGACTGTCGCCCAACAAGCAGACGAAGTACGTAAAGTCAAACGTTCTGAAAGCGGCGTTATCATTGATCCATTCTTTCTAACACCAACAAACTTAGTAGCGGATGCAGAAGAATTAATGAGTCGTTACCGTATTAGCGGTGTGCCAATTGTAGAAACAATGGAAAACCGTAAATTAGTCGGAATTATTACAAACCGTGATATGCGTTTTGTAACGGACTACCAAATCAAAATCGAAGAAGTCATGACAAAAGATCATTTAGTCACTGCGCCAGTTGGCACATCTTTAAAAGATGCAGAAAAAATCTTACAAAAACATAAAATCGAAAAATTACCAATCGTTGATGAAGCAGGTCGCTTAAGTGGCTTAATTACAATTAAAGACATTGAAAAAGTGATTGAATTCCCAAATGCTGCCAAAGACGAACACGGTCGTTTACTTGTGGCGGCAGCAGTCGGTGTCACTAGTGATACGTTCGAACGTGCGGAAGCATTATTAGAAGCAGGTGCCGATGCGATTGTTATCGATACTGCACATGGCCATAGTGCCGGCGTTATTCGCAAAATTAAAGAAATTCGTGAAACGTTCCCTGAAGCAACATTAATTGCTGGTAATGTTGCCACTGCTGAAGCAACCAAAGCATTGTATGACGTCGGCGTTGACGTTGTCAAAGTTGGTATTGGACCTGGTTCAATTTGTACAACACGTGTCGTTGCTGGTGTTGGTGTTCCTCAATTAACAGCGATTTATGATGCTGCTTCTGTAGCTAGAGAATATGGTAAAGCAATTATCGCTGATGGCGGTATTAAATATTCTGGTGATATCGTGAAAGCCTTAGCTGCTGGTGGCCATGCTGTAATGCTAGGAAGTATGTTAGCTGGTACAGATGAATCTCCAGGCGAATTTGAAATTTATCAAGGCCGTCGTTTCAAAACTTACCGTGGCATGGGCTCATTGGGCGCAATGGAAAAAGGATCAAGTGATCGTTACTTCCAAGGAAGTGTCAATGAAGCAAACAAATTAGTGCCAGAAGGAATCGAAGGACGTGTCGCTTACAAAGGAAGCGTTTCTGATATTGTCTTCCAATTAATCGGTGGCTTGAAATCAGGGATGGGTTACGTCGGTGCAGCAGACCTGAAAGCGTTGCGTGAAGAAGCACAATTTGTTCAAATGAGTGGTAACGGATTGAAAGAATCACATCCACATGACGTTCAAATCACAAAAGAAGCACCAAACTATTCTGTTCAATAAAATAAAAGCTGATTTTTTTGAAATTTAAAAGAGGCAGACGTCATTTCGACGTCTGCCTCTTTTTCTGTAGAATGAAGGAGTTGCTTCTGTTTCCACCGTTTATCAGGCTCCTTTTTCTGTAGAATAAAAGCCGTTATCTGATATCAGACAACGACCTTCATCTTCCCTTTATTTAATAACTGTTAGGTTACCCATGTAAGGAACTAGGACTTCTGGTACAGTCACAGAGCCATCTTCGTTTTGGTAGTTTTCTAAAATAGCAGCGACTGTCCGTCCCACGGCTAAACCAGAACCATTGAGTGTATGCGCATATTGGACTTTATCATTTTCATCACGGTAACGAATCATCGCACGGCGCGCTTGGAAATCTTCACAGTTTGAGCATGAACTGATTTCACGGTATGTCTCTTGAGCGGGAATCCAAACTTCCAAGTCATAAGTTTTCGCAGCTGAGAAGCCCATGTCACCTGTTGAAAGAGCCATGACACGGTAAGGTAATCCCAGTTTTTGCAGAATTTCTTCGGCATTATTCGTCATTTTTTCTAATTCCTCATAAGAATGCTCTGCATCACTAAATTTAACCATTTCGACTTTATTAAATTGGTGTAAACGAATTAACCCACGTGTGTCACGACCAGCGCTACCAGCTTCAGAACGGAAAGAAGGGCTCAAGGCCGTAAAGTAAATTGGTAAATCCTTGCCATCTAAAATTTCATTGTTGTAGTAATTAGTTAACGGGACTTCTGCCGTTGGGATTAACGTTAAATCCGTATCTTGTAATTGGAAGACATCTTCTTTAAATTTAGGAAATTGGCCAGTTCCGAACATGGCGGTGTCATTAACGATATAAGGCGTAATCATTTCTGTATAGCCATGTTCATAAACATGTAAATCTAACATGAAGTTGTATAACGCACGTTCTAAGCGAGCACCTAAGCCTTTGTAATAAACAAAACGGCTACCAGCTACTTTGGCACCACGTTCAAAATCTAGAATGCCTAAGTTTTCAGCGACTTCCCAGTGTGGTTTTGGTTCAAAAGCAAAAGTTCTTGGTTCACTCCAACGACGTACTTCTACATTTTCTTCTTCACCAGCACCAACAGGCACAGAATCATCTGGCAAGTTCGGTAAAGTAGTTGTGATCCCACGTAGCTCTTCGTCAATAGCATTAATTTCTGCATCTAACGCTTTAATATTACCGCCGACTTCTTTCATTTCCGCGATTTTGGCCGTTGCATCTTCTTTGTTCCGTTTTAATTGAGCAATTTCAGCAGACACATCGTTCCGGTATTTTTTCATTTCTTCGACTTTGACTAATAAATCACGGCGACTTTCATCTAAACGCAGAAATTCCACTAAGATTTCTTCTTTCACACCACGGGTTTGTAGCTTTGCTTTTACTTCGTCAAAATTTTGACGCATCATTTTTACATCTAACATATTTTTTCCTCCTTAAAATTAGTACATAATCAATAATAACTGTTGTAGAAAACAACAAAAAAGCCATCTCACCCCAAAAATAAATATTCTTGGGACGAAATGACTGGAAATCTCGCGGTACCACCCAAGTTCAGTAATGTTACTGCCCTTGATTTGCAGATAACGGCTGCAGACCGTTCCAACTTATTTCGCTGGACACCTGGAAGAGACGGACTTCTTTATAGATGAATGTTTGCTCGCACCCCCGCAAACTCTCTGGAATTCAGTGCCATAAATACTTTTTCTCTTAGTTTTCTCTTTTCTATAGAATACCGAAAAAGTTCAGGGATGTCAATTAACTCTCTGATTTCTTGTTGGTACGCTGTAAGGGTAGATGAATAATAAAGGAAGTCCACTTTTGATCAGACTTCGCATAAATATATCCACCATGTAAAGCGACAATACTTTGTGCAATAGCCAGACCTAAACCAGTACCACCCGTTTCTTGTGATCGGGATTCTTCGACACGATAGAAGCGGTCAAATAACTGATCTAAAGAATGTTTAGGGATAGCTGGTCCATCATTGCGAACAGCGATAATTGCTTCGGTGCCGACTTTGTCTACTTCCATTACAATATGATGGCCGCCTTTGCCATATTTCAAAGCGTTTGAAAGAAGGTTGTTAAAGACTCGGACTAGTTTTTCCGTATCGCCTTCCATCATTAAAGAAGCTGGATTGGCTTTTACTTGGATTTGCATATTAATCTTTTTCGCTTCCAATTCAAAATCGGCAGCAAGCTGTTCAATTAATTGTGCCATATCAAAAGTCGTCGTATGAATCGGTACACTTGGTTGACGGACTTTTGTATATTCAAAAAGATCATCAACTAATAATTTCATTTGTTTCGCTTTGACGTAAGCGGTATGCGTATATTTCAGTAAATCTTCTTGGCTATGAAATTGACGATCTTCAATCAATCCCAGATAACCAATAATAGAAGTTAACGGTGTCCGAATATCATGACTGACATTCGTAATTAATTCATCTTTTGATTTTTCAATTCGCCGTTCATCTTCAATGGCTGCGACAGTACTATCCACCAGACCGTTAATACTCGTCACGACTTTTGCTAAATCACCACTTAATTCAAACGGAATGCGGTGATTGTAATTACCATCAGCGATGTAATGTAACTCACTGATAATATGACGCAATTGCATTTGATGGTAGCGACGAATTAAGCGCCAATAGAGAACAGCTGCATCTACTAAAAAGAAAATAGGTAAGACAAATTTATTCCAGCTCCAAAACAAATCAGTATTTAATTCTTTAGCGACCGCATCCTTAGTGGCCCAGATGACACCAGCTAAGGGCGAGTTTTCACTAAGTAGTTGTCCTAAAAGGAACATAATTGAGACATTTAATAGTAGTAATAAAACAATTGTCACAATTGCTTCTGCTAATAACTCGCTGATTTCTTTAGAAGTTAAGGTAATTCGTTTTTGTTTTTCAATCTTTTTAGGTTTAACGAGCATCGATCTTATATCCAACTCCCCACACTGTTTGAATGACTTTTTCTCCACCAGTTGCTTCTTCAATCTTATCCCTTAAATGACTGACGTGAACCATCACGGTTTTAGCAGAAACAATACTTTCTTGTTGCCACACACGCTCAAAAATTTCATCCGCACTAAACACACGATTTGGATGACTAGCTAATAGATAGAGGATACCAAACTCAAGAGCGGTTAATTGAATTTCTTTTCCTTCTATTGTTTTGACTTCGTGAGAGTCCTTATTAATCATTAATGGGCCGACTTCTAATTCATCGGGTTCTTCTTTGGTTAATTGCATTTGGCTTCTACGTAAAATAGACTTCACCCGAGCCATTACTTCTAAAGGATTAAAAGGCTTGGTGACATAATCGTCTGCACCAGCAACTAAGCCTTTGATTTTATCCATATCGGTTGTTTTTGCTGTTAACATAATAATTGGAATTTGCGATTCTTTTCGAAGTTCTTTCACTACTTCCATTCCATCCATGATTGGCATCATAATGTCCAAGATTAATAAATCGATATCTGGTGTTGTGTGCAATTTGGATAGCGCTTCTTTTCCATCATAAGCTTTCACGACTTCGTATCCTTCATTATGAATATAAATACTCAATAGTTCTACAATTTCTTTATCATCATCTGCAACTAAAATTTTCATAAGCGTTCATTTCCTCCATATATAAAAAATCTCTTTTCCATATTTTAACAAATAATTGCTAAAAAGGACAAAATCCTTGATATATTACGATAAATTTAGAAGATTTTGCTAAAAGTTAATAAACTATAGTCAAAAAAGGATGAAAGGGGGTAAAAAACGAACAAAAATACCTAGACCAATCATAATAATCGGTATTGAAAAAAAGTTTAAAAAAAGTGAAAATAATGATTGACCAATGCTTGAAATCTTGGTATATTATTACATGTCGCAAGGCGAGTCACACAGCTGAGCGATTCAGAAATCAATAATTAAATAACAATTCTTGATTTCAAATCTCTCGAAAAAAGTTTGAAAAAACAACAAAAAAGTTGTTGACAAATAACAAGCGAGATGATAAGATATAGAAGTTGTCACAACAGACAACAACAACCGAGCAAAACAACTTAAAGAACTTTTTTAAAAAAAGTTCTTGACATTCAAACGAAAGTTTGTTATGATATAAAAGTTGCTGCGAGGTAACGTAGACCTTTGAAAACTGAACAAAGAATAGACGAACCAAATGTGTAGGGCGTCTTGATTCAATTCAAGACAACAAACATTTTTAACAAGCAAGCAATATGCTAGCAAACAAATTGAGCTTAACAATCGCAAGATTGTTCTAACTTTTATTATGAGAGTTTGATCCTGGCTCAGGACGAACGCTGGCGGCGTGCCTAATACATGCAAGTCGAACGCTTCTTTCCTCCCGAGTGCTTGCACTCAATTGGAAAGAGGAGTGGCGGACGGGTGAGTAACACGTGGGTAACCTACCCATCAGAGGGGGATAACACTTGGAAACAGGTGCTAATACCGCATAACAGTTTATGCCGCATGGCATAAGAGTGAAAGGCGCTTTCGGGTGTCGCTGATGGATGGACCCGCGGTGCATTAGCTAGTTGGTGAGGTAACGGCTCACCAAGGCCACGATGCATAGCCGACCTGAGAGGGTGATCGGCCACACTGGGACTGAGACACGGCCCAGACTCCTACGGGAGGCAGCAGTAGGGAATCTTCGGCAATGGACGGAAGTCTGACCGAGCAACGCCGCGTGAGTGAAGAAGGTTTTCGGATCGTAAAACTCTGTTGTTAGAGAAGAACAAGGACGTTAGTAACTGAACGTCCCCTGACGGTATCTAACCAGAAAGCCACGGCTAACTACGTGCCAGCAGCCGCGGTAATACGTAGGTGGCAAG